>Ga0160467_100085_pt1 | contig 135933 bp, 119 predicted proteins | sample HID1972I_E11MG_FD_108221 | JGI IMG/M metagenome (GOLD analysis project Ga0160467, IMG submission 108221) | Enriched pill bug-associated microbial communities from UW Madison campus, WI, USA - HID1972I_E11 MG | ecosystem: Host-associated > Arthropoda: Insects > Digestive system > Unclassified ... | reverse complement strand
CTGACCAAGATGGACAACATACCTGAAACCCTGATTTTGCGTAAAGGCCGGGTAAGTTTGTGGTGGCTGAACACCCCGTTTTCAAATTGGCCAATGCAACATGCCTGAAAAGGCTATAAGCACGCAAGCATGAGTTATGCCTGCCTACCAGCAGACCAAACTCGAAGAGGAAAATCGCAGTCCCAATGCGCAATGGGTATATTGCATCTAATTTATAGAGGAAACTTACAAGTTTTTGAGGTGGCGTGAAACTTTTCAGACAGGCAAATGTGAGCTAACTGTACAAATAGATTGGCAATACCGGTTTTACCAGATAATTCTAAACGCTTTCCAGATATATTTGTTAAAGAACTATATGTTTAAATCCCACTATATAAAGGTCAGGTATTTTACCCTCCTATTTTCCATCTCCGCAATTTGCATCGCTATTTCTTGCAATAACGGGGATGTGAAAGAAAAACATCCTCAGGCGAAAATGGGCGTAGCCCCGTCTTTATTTCTGGATGAAAGTAGTATTAACGGTTATGCGGATTCAATCAAGCTACATCTTTCCGAATTTGAGAAGAGAGAAAGCCTGGTTTTCAATAAAGAAGAGTATTCCTTTTACGTAACCAGATATTCCAGTAATGGGGACCCGGTTCTTTATATTGAGCACGGCGATGGAGAAATGGGATCAGTTGAGAAGTATTACTACGTGGATCGTCAGCAGTTGCTATTGCTTATAGAAGACGTCTTTAATTCGTATGAGAGTCCACGATACAGATCTCGTAGAGAATATTACAGAAATGATGTACTCTTTCACGCAGACTCGAAATCTGCTGACGACGCGGTAGCATTCAATGCAGCAAAGCACGAAAAAGCCGAGGGTAGGAACCGGGACGTTGGCGAGATTCTTGAACATTTGGAAAGTGCAATTAAAAATAAGGGTGAATTTGATCTTACGTTTGAGGGAATTACAGAATATCCCAAAGCCAGATACATTATACTTAGTAAGAAGGAGCTGAAATCTTACCGAGCCGTGATCAGAGTTGAAAATGAAGATGAGTTTATACGGGAACTCGTTACTAACGCTGAGAAATATAAAGGTTCCTCTCTAAGTATCGATTGGGAGATTAAAGATGGTGAGGCAATCTATGAACGTGGTAAGATAAGATAAATCAGCCGGCCTCAAATATCTCAGCCATGGGATGAAATAAATAAAGGCGCCCTGTGGCGAGCTCAATGCATTTATAACGCTTGCGCATTTTTTCGAGCTTTTTAAACTTTCTACCGTTACGAACAGTGAACGTTGTATCACAAGCGATGTTTTCGATTACCAATGCTTTTGCACCACCAGGGTCAGTAGTGTTGTACGACTGTATGACCCTAAACAAATCGACATCGGTACAACTTGAGGCAGAAGGGTTAATAAGATAACTATTAATCTGGCTTCTGAGATCATCAGGGAAGATATCCATCGTCAGGAATGGTTCCATCATCTTTTTGAAGTTTTTCTTCCATTCCTGTCCATGTGGTCGTACAGTGCTTTTGTACTCATTCCATGTCAGCAAGTGTGCAAATTCATGAACCGTTGTTATTAGAAAACCGTAGGGATTAAGGTTGTAGTTAACAGAGATACGATGATTAAGTCCTTTGTGACGCGGTCTGTAATCGCCTAACTTTGTACTGCGCTTTCCGGCAATTTTGAAATCGCACTTATAGTCGTCGATCCATCGTGCAATTATACTCGCAGCTCCTTCGGGAAGGTACTCAGATAATTTTTGCGCTATGTCCACCGAACCTTGCTATTTTAAGATGTTATAAACCAGCAAACTGGAAACATAAGCTAATACCGTCATATATGTAAACTGTATCAACGGCCATTTCCACGATTTTGTCTCCCGGTAAACGATGGCGATTGTACTTATACATTGCATAGCAAAAGCATAAAAAATCATTAAAGAAAAGGATGACGCAAGAGTAAAAACTGGTAATCCTGTAGTAGCATTTTTAGCATTTCGCATTTTGTCAGTGACAGACGAGATATGCGCTTCGTCATCACTGACACTATAAATAGTAGCCATTGTTCCGACAAAGACCTCCCTTGCAGCTAAAGAAGTGATTAGTGCGATACCAATTTTCCAGTCGTAGCCTAAAGGTATTATGGCAGGTTCAATAAACTTTCCTACCACACCTGCGTAAGACGATTCTAATAACTCTGATGATTTATGCAAATCTAACTCCTCGGGTGAATATTGACTTATTATCTGAGGCGACTGATACTTATTCTCGACTTCTGCTCGTTTTCCCGACGGGCCATAATTAGATAAAGCCCATAATACGATGGATATTGCGATGATGACTTTACCCGCTTCGAAGACGAAGGTCTTAACTTTTTCAAACATGGTTAACAATACGTTGTCCCAGCGAGGCATTCTATATACCGGCAATTCCATGATGAAATAGCCTCTTTCCTTCGCCTTCAGAATGTACTTAAAGGCCAGAGCGGCAAGAATGGCGGCGACAACGCTTATCAGATACATTCCCATTAGCACGATTCCCTGCATATTCAAAAACCCGCCTAACATTTTATCCGGAACCACCAGGGATATTAAAACTGTATAGACCGGAAGCCTCGCGGAACAGCTGATGAGAGGAACGACCATAATAGTGATCATCCGGTCTTTCCAACTTTCTATATTCCGGGCACTCATAATAGACGGTACGGCACATGCAAGACTACCAATCATAGGGACAACCGACTTCCCATTTAATCCTACCTTCCGCATCACTTTATCCATCATAAAAGTGACCCGCGCCATATACCCGGTATCTTCAAGCACCGAGATAAAGGCAAATAAAATAGCTATCTGAGGAATAAATACAAGAACACCGCTTAACCCTGCTATGATGCCATCGCTAAGCAGATCTGTGAGAACACCTGCAGGCAGATTTTCATGGACAATGGTAGTTAACCATACAAAAGCACCTTCAATGAGTGACATCGGAACTTCAGACCATGCAAATATAGCTTGGAAGATTACGAAAAGCAGTAAAAAAAAGATTAAGAAGCCCCAGACTTTATGGGTCAAAACCTGATCTATTCTGTTGGTGACCGACTTCTTTATCTGCTTAGGACCTGCAATTACCGTCTCTGCTAAAACTTCATTGATGAAATTGTAACGGGCAATTGTTTCTGTAGCCTTCGATGTATCAGAATGAAACGAAAACTCCTTCTCCAGGTCTTCTATCCGGTCACTCTTATCTGCTGATAAGAAACGGAGATTCTCGTGCTGATGAGCCATTTGAAGAGCCGCATATGGTGAGTCGACAAACAACTCTTCCCTGATTTTGCCTATCAAACCAGGAGCGAGGTCAGAAACATTTATTGTATCTTTCTGTAATGGCTGAATTGAGGTGAAAGCGATTGCTTGCTTTAATCTATCGACATTAGAACCCTGGCGGGCACTGATTGGAATAATCTGAACACCAAGCTTTTCAGAGAGAGCATCTACGTTAATGTCGATTCCCGACTTTGATGCCAGGTCCATCATATTAAGCGCAATAACAACCGGAATTTTGAGATCGGCAACTTGAGTATACAGCAACAAGTTACGTTTCAGATTAGTTGCATCGACTACGACGACTACAACATCAGGAAAGGAACTGCTTTCGCGATCAGCCAAGACTTCAAATACAATAGTCTCGTCCTTACTTTTGGGATAAAGGCTATATGTTCCTGGTAAATCGATGATCTGTGCAACTCTTTTGTCGGGAAGCTTACATACACCGGTCTTTTTGTCTACTGTTACACCGGGGAAATTACCTACTTTCTGGTTTAGGCCTGTCAGGACATTAAATAGTGTAGATTTACCTGTATTTGGATTACCAACTAGAGCTACCTTCAATTCGCTTTTCACTTATATCTGATCCAATATTATTGTCGAAGCCTCTTGCATACGCAAGCTTAGCTGGTAGCCGGAAACGGTTATCGCCATTGGATCTCCAAGAGGCGCAAAGCGATCCACTAAAATCAATTCGCCAGGCAAACATCCCATCTCCATCAATTTCACAGACATCTCGAGGTCTGTAAACTCTTTAACGACACCTGATTGACCGGGTAACAACTGTGATAACTTCATATCTGTTTAAAAGATGACCAAAAGTATGGCTTATTTGAAATAAATCCAAATAGCGCTTGTCACCTGTGTCACCTTTTATTGTAAAAAAAGCTATTTCGTTTTGCTGAAGGTTGGACACTTGCAACCTTTTCGGAAGACTCCACAGGAACTGAATAGTACGGACGTGAGAAGAACTATTATAAGTACATTAGAGAGCCTTACCATATTTCTCCCATCTTAAGCAGAAGTAACTGAATACTGCCATAGCTACCCCTAAGGCATCACAAAACAAGTCCCACCAATCACCTGATCGATAGGTGAAGACTTTCCATTGTAACAATTCTATAAAAGCACCAAAGAACACAGAAAAGAGAACGATTTTCAGTATGGTTATAAAACGTAGCGTATGTGCCGCCCGCTGCTTTAACTTTCCCCTCAAGATGAGTAAAGTCAAAACAAAGAAAAGACCCGTATGTACCAGCTTATCAAACCCTTCGAAGAACGTATTTTGACTATCTGTCACACTATTCATGTGCATATTGCAAAGGATTAATACCAGTACCAGCCATATGAAAGACAGATACTGATACCTAAGATTCCTGATCATTGTAGACCTATCTGATCTTTGTATTCGTCAGCAGAAAGGAGACTCTCTATTTCGGTTGTTGATTTAATCGCTATCTTAACCATCCAACCGTTACCATAGGGATCCTGATTTACCAATTCCGGCGCTGAATCGAGTTTTTCATTGAGTTCCAGCACAGTCCCTGTTAAAGGCATAAACAGGTCAGAGACCGTCTTAACGGCTTCAACAGTACCAAATACCTCGTCTTTTGCAACTTCAGCACCAATGGTATTGATATCGATGTAAACAATATCACCTAATTCGCGCTGGGCAAATTCTGTGATGCCGACTACTGCCTCATTACCATTTATCATGATCCACTCGTGATCCTTAGTGTACTTTAATTCTGAAGGGAAATTCATGTTGTTTTTTTTCCAAAAATAGTGAATGAAATTGCATTTTGATAATTACTGGACGGTAAACCTTAGATTTATCCCAAAGCTGCTAAAGGATGTATTAAAAGTTTGAGAGGTGTAAGGCTTGGAAAGACTTCCGTCATAAAATAGACGGATATTTAATCTCTGGTTCAAAAGATAATCCATCGACGGTCTTAGGGCAATGTTTCTGGCACCTGAATAGACTTCTGCCCCTTCGACGTCTGCTCTATAGATCACGGTCTTTCTGTCATTGATGGCAAAATCCAACTTGAAATTCACATCATTTTTGGTCTTTCTAGCACTCAGAAGGCCGAAAGGAAAACGGAAGTCGGCCGACCTGTAACCGAAGCCAAATGTGATCCCGTCATCCTGCTGCTGTGCCAGTTGGCTATTGACCAGACTCAAACTTAGTCCCCTCGTCTTGCGATACTCAAAATTAGCCGACACATTATTTTTTAACCGGAAGTCCACACCAATAAGGGGTACAAATTGCTCAAACAGCATAACCTGCGAAAACTGGTATATGGGCAAGTAATTACCTTGCCCATCTTTCACACTAACAAACCCATTCTCCTCCTGATAACGAATAAGAGATGAAAATCCGTTTACGTTATAGGTGGAACGATAACTATGATTCAAGTTAAACGATGCAAAATTGCTGAACATGTCATATTTGGTCAATCCGTTATAGGAAACACGCCAGTTGGGGATAGGAATTTTAGGAAAGGTTCGTAAGCTTACAGATTCGGGAGATTTACCTGTGTATGCAGCGATGAATGAGGCAACCACTACATCCTGTGAGTTTTTACTGTAGCCCTCACTGTAACCTTCCATTACTCCTATCGAATTGGGGTTTGCAGCTCCAAGCCTTTCCGATACAATAGCACGATTCCTTTCAAACTTTTTGAAAAGATCCGCATTATCAATAGACGAAAATGCGGTTTTTATTGAAGCCGATGAGATGCTGAAATCACCCGACGTAATTGGACTTTGACTCTCGAAATCGCCTGTTAACGAGTTAAACCTGAAGTTTGTTGAATAATTAAAGTTAGAACTTTTCGTTGCAGTGAGTTCAATTCGCAAGTCCTTTACAGGTTCGATGGTGGCTCTGATGCTTACGTCTTCCTTCTTGCTTGTAACATACAACTGATTAAGCAGTGTATCTGTGCTGATCCAGCCATTAGCAACCGCTTTTGACCGGATATCTTGCTGACTTCCAAACAGAAACCCCCAACCCGGAGCATTCTCATCCAGATCATATCCAAAAACATTCGTTCCTGGTGTATAGCCTGGCAGAAATGTGCCCTGCGTGAGTGTGTAAGCCCCCGTCATACTTTTTACACTGGTGAGCAGGTCTTTTAAAAATGTTGAAAGGGGCGGTACACCTTTGGCAGATCTTCTAAACGCACCAAACTTATTATAGAGCCTTACAAAGTTTAAGCTAGGATTAAGCTGAATAGTCCGGGAATTTTGGATACTATTACCAAGAGTGATTTCAGGATCCCGCAGCGTGTTAGTGGATTCTGTAGTCCAGTTAAAACTTGTACCGTAGCGTACCACTGCATTAGTCCAGTTCAAGGCCGGGATTTTATTTAACGGAAGGTTATAAGTGATGTTTAGATTGTGGTCATAGTCAGTAGTCCGTCCGAGTCTTTTCAGATTTTCCCAAATGGTGTCGCGTGCTATGCCATTTATGCGGCCCCGAGGTTCGTCAATAATCGAGTAATTTGTCGCGTTAAAGTCAATCTGCATGGATCTCGTTAGGCTCCAGCTGATGCCATATAGTCTGCTCATCTGAAAGTTCTTATTAAATGTGGTGAGAGGAAGAATGTTTGCAGGGTCATTATTCCTTAAGCTATTTTCAGAATATAACCTGTCTACATCTATTCTGAAATTTAGAAGGGATGGCAAGAGATTGAAGTTGATATCTCTTAACAAGGCTAATTGATTAGATTTTATAATCTTAGCGAATGGCATCACTGCCGGAGGTTTGCTACTATAATTGTAGGCCAAACTAGCACGATACGTCTTCTGTATTGTTTTTTCGTTTATAAAGTCGCGATGATCATACTCGTTGTAGGCATAAGACGCACTCCAGTTCTCAATATCCCACAATTTCAGCTTATCTGCAGGGTCCATTTTTATCTTTCTTACGTTGCTGAAATTAATGCTGCGCCGCCGGGTATAGTCATCGACAATACGATGTAAAGAGTCCCTTTGACTTCTTGAAAGAACACTTAAAGCTGTTTTCAGTTCGATATCCTGAAAGCTTGGATCATACTGGGGTACGCTAAGTTGAGACGACCAATTCAGGAACACAGGTATTTGCATACCTGTTCGCCGGGGGAAGAACTTCCCTAGTTCTAATGTAGATGCGAGATCAAAGAATCTATCGTCTGATCTGTTCCGTTCGCTGGTACGTCTGTCAATCGAACCAAAACCAACCGTACTCTTGCTTCCCGACACGGATACCTCAGCAAAGTCAGCCAGTCTGGCATTCAGACGAGCCGTTGCTGCCCATCCGCCCCTTTCATCAAACTCGGATAATCGGAGTTCGTTAAACCACACCTGGGCAGATTTATCCAATCCATCATCTTGCATGCTATTTCCCGAACGTCTCAAAGGATTTTTCACGCCAAGCATGTAGACTCTCACCTTGCTAAGATCAGGTTGTCCCACTACTCTGATGGTTCGTAGTCCATCCGCATACTCGAACGGGACGTTGACAGGCCATGGAAGATCACCCAACTTCGCTCTATTCCGAGCGACTTTAGCCGCCTGAAGCTTTTTGAATTCAAGATCCAGCTTATTGCTTTCAGGCCAGATTGCGTATGCATCATTTGTTCCGGGCGAAGTTACATCCAGTGGGATTTCATATTCATAATAATTGTCCTGGTTGTCGGTACCTATTCTGATAATAGCCGAAACCTCCTTATCGCGAAGCTGCTCGCCCTCAGCATGAATGAACATTTCAAGCTTTCCATAAGACCTGAAGTCAGTATGTGCTGTTTTAAATGCCGCTCTTGCATAACCATCCCTTAGATCCCTTACTTGAAGAGATAGTGACTGTTCATTTTGTTCTGCATCCCCCCTATAGCTGCTCAGATCCCTTTCCCGTATTATGCCAGGTGGCACAACGTAAGGAATGGGCGTGCGCTTTCCGTTCTCCTCAATATTAATAGTACTGACTTCGATACTGGAATTGTCCATTCCAGGACTGGCGCCTAAGGCAGGATCTGCCAACACCTTTACCGGATTGTCTTCCGAGTTGTACTTTCGCCATTCTCCCCGAACCATCTGTAATTTCGCCAATCTGATTACAGCTGAATCCTGAAAATCGGTAAGGAAAACCCTCATAAACCGGATCGACTTGAAATCCTCAATGCTACCTATCCGTTGCTGATACTGACTTATTGGAATTCTGAACTGATACCAGGAAGCTTGTTGTGTACTTCCATTAGCCAGCTTAACGTTGGATGTTACCTTGTCGGCAATGAAATTCTGCCCTACCACCATATCCCCAGGCCTGATTGAAACCTTATACTGGTAGTATTCATCCGTCAGAGACATATTATTATCACGGTTTATATCTTCACCGTCCGGCAAAGATGTAGAGGCAGCGTTACTTAAACCGGTCTCTGCTAACGATTGGTCTGCTGTCCTTGAATTTCCCTCGGTGTTATTATAACGCTCATAACGTCGCAGAATCCCTGCGTTGGCATTATCAAAAACCGCGTCCCTATAGTACTGGAAATTGTCCGATGAGGGGTCCTGCGCAAGAGACATAGCCACATCAGCCCTTAATTGCGGAGTTATCTGGTTAACAAAATCCGAAAAGTGACGGCTTTCTGCCTCATCGGCTAAACCGTCCAAACCAACATCCTGTGCTCTTCTCGCTTCTGAGCTATTTTCGAAAGCCTGGTTCACCGGCTGCAGTTTTGGAACCCTTCCCCATTTCGTTAGTTCCGTTTGATCCTCTGAACCATTTGCCGGCAAACCATTCTCTAATGACTTTCTTCCGTCTTTAAGTATATCCTCTGAAATATTTCCAAGATTGATGTACAAGTCTCCTCCCTTTGAGTCTGGTTTATAGATAAAAGGATCAAGCATCCACAACTCTACATACTCCACGTTCTGAGCCTCGAAGTCGGTCGACTCCAATTTCCTAAACAACCCACCCCATCTGCTTCTTGGGTTTGTAAGTGTCCCGTCTGCATTTACACCAACCGTTGAATAATTATAAGAGCCCCGTAACATGGGATAAAATGCAAGGTCGAGCGTTGGAAGAGCCAGCGGAATACCCGTAACAGATTGCTTCAATGGGAAAACTTCCTGTTCAAATATCTGACGCACGTAGTGATTGGACAATTCATCCGCACTGTTAGGAAGCCCAGCTGACGATAATGAACTACCTCTTCTGTAAAACACAGGATCGATGTTATAAAATGCCAGTCGGGCCCTGTTAAATCCGTATGATAGATCATTATTCAATTCTGCCTCGGGGAATAACTTCGGAGTCCCGGATATTTGCCAGCCAATTGCACTTTTAAGATCGATGACAGATCTTGTCCCTTCGAAATCATCTAGATAACTAACGCCTCTGCTACCCGCAAAATCCAGCGCCTTAGAATGCCCCGGAATAAGTTTAGCATACTCGCCCGAAAAGGTAATAGTTGAAATTTCCTTCGTGTTAATAAATGGAAGTTTGTTAACCAGATGGGTGAGCCAACGCGACTCTGAGGAGTAATTCGCATCGACTCCCCACATAATATTGGAGATTGGCTCCTCTCCTATATTAACCTTTGCAGACAAAGGTTTCTCGGTCAGGCTCATAAAGGTTCCACCAACCTGTAACCTATCACTTACGGCATAATCGAACCTGGATCCAAATAAAGATCGCTGCTGAAGGCCGAACAATTCGTTACTCTCGAGCTTTATGCGAATAGGCTGGCCTGAATTTAGCATTGCTTCGTTAAGAATGCGGACACGACCCACTGTATAATCGACCGTAAAATCAGTTCCTTCTACAAGCGGCAATGTGCCTGCAACTACCTGGACTGAGCCTTCCGGCACATTCGTTGCGTTTAACTGAAATTCAGAACTAACTTCAGACTGGTAAGTCCCTCTGATTATATACCGGTTGTATTTCTGGAAGAGTTGTTGCGCGTTAGTTCGCGTTGAATCATAAAGCGCCTGAAACACATACTTATTTATCAAATTTTGCTCTGCTGATGAAAACTTCGCAGCCAGATCAGCACCAAAAGGTTCAACCAAAGGGAATGTTATCCGTCCATATTGAGGATCCACAGTGATCCCTTCAATAAAATCGAATATCCCATCAGATCCGGTGTCGTTCACTTGATTCAACCGATCAACATTCGTAAGTTGAAGCCAAAGCTTCCCACTGCTATTCTGCCCCTCCGTAATCTGTGGCTTTTCTACACCGGTATCTTCATCAAGACGATAAATATTCAATTTAAAGTTTTCCTTGCTGATCTGATAGGCCCCAAGAGAGTATATGTTTTTCATCATGAGATCCCAGGTTGGGAGGCTCGTTTTCAAGTTCTCATTCTTCAGCAGTTTGGCCAATAAGGATTTCGGCTCATTTGGGTTTACCGGCACATCAGATGCGAACTGGCCAACCTGATATTCTACACCGTTTACCGTATATCGATAAGCTACCGCCAACACCTCATCGGCATTGAGGGCAAAATTAAGCGAAATATAGCCCAGTCGGGGATGTAACACATATTCCTGGTCAGTAAGCTTGCGTGCATAAGACAGCTTAGAGTAGTTATCCGTCCCGCCACTACCCTGAAAAAATGCGTAAGCAGTGTTTGAATTACTGAGGACAGCATCTTGAGGCAATCTTTCTAATAGATTGTTGGACTGCTGAGGAAAACCAGTATCGGTTGTTCCGGCGGGATATCTTGAATAACCTGAGCCACCTTGAAAGAGCTCATTACGATAAGGCGTATTCTCCCCAAGATCCATTAAGGCTAACACATCCCGTGAATCTGAGGAACTGTTTGTCCGGTTTGTTATCCACACTTCGATCTTTGTTACGTTTACGTTACTTCGAATGAGTGGGATATGATCAAGTGCAGCATTATATTCATTCCGAAAGAACTGAGCCAAAAAATAATGCCTGTTTACCTCATAGTTGTCAGCGCTTAAGCGAAATTCGTTCTGCTGAGAACCGTTTGCAACAGTGATTTCACGATGCTGCGATTTTTGCTGGGAGAAAACACTTGTTACATTTAGCCGGCCGAATTGCAGCTGTGTCTTTACACCAAATAATGCCTGACTGCCTGTAATTAAGGTCGAGTTGAGCGGCAAACTAACGTTACCTATTTCTATTCGCTGTAAAATATCGTCGGGATTGCCTGCCTTATCAATTTTAATCTGGTTCTCAAAATCGAACTGTGCCTCCGAGTTATAGTTTGTTGCGATGCGCAGTCTGCTGCCTACCTGGCCCACCACATTCATCTGAATACGCTGATCAAGGTCCAGACTAAATTGCTTTCTCTGCCGCTCCGTCAATAGTGGATTCCCATTTTTATTAACCTTGCCAGCAATAGTCACATCTGCAGTACCCTGAGGTCTGATAGTAATTATCGAACCCCCAAATATTCGTTCAAACACTTGGTTATCAACAGATATTGCCGGGATTAATCCACTTGAACTTCTAAGACTATCACGGGAAGCAGATAGAGTACGCCTTAAATCCTTCGTAATTTCCTGATCTACATACCTCTGATACTCCTCAATCGTCAAATATCGGGGTGCCTTATATAATTGCTCTCCGATCTTCTCCTGAAAGATATATCGACGTGTCAGGGGATCAAACTCCACAGTCCTTTTGACGTTGTCGGAATTAGGAAGAAAGATCTGCGGCAACCTTCGAAAATCGGAAAAGCGTGAGTCCTGGAAGTGGTAGGGTAGCCGGATACTGTCTGAAGTCTGGCCAGTTATGTAAGAGGGAAAGGCAAGCAACAGCAGGAATAGGCCGCGCAACATAAATAAAACAAAGGCCGGTTTCAAACCATTAGTTATTACTTTATTATCACAAGCTCTTGAGCGCGAGTTTGATCAGCTGTTCTACTGAAAGGCTATCCGTCTCTCGCTTCAGAACATTATCGACAGCCTTCTCCGCGACATTCTTCACGAATCCGAGCATGATCAATGCAGATAAGGCTTCCTCCTTAACCGTATTATATTTCGGCATCGAAGTAAGCGTATCTACTCCCTCCTTTTTAAGCTTATCCTGCAATTCCAGAATCATTCTCTGTGCGGACTTTGGTCCTATGCCCTTAATCCGCTGAATCAAAGGCACATCTCCCTTTACAATTGCCTGCTGGATCTCATCTGGGGTTATAGATGAAAGTATCATCCTACCTGTTCCGGGGCCAATTCCAGATACGGATATCAGATGCATGAACAATCGTTTTTCGCTTTCATCTATGAATCCATAGAGCGTATGAGCATCCTCTTTTATATGCTGCCAGACAAAAAGCTTACAATGCTCTCCCCCTGGCAGCTTAGAGTACGTATTGATAGATATATTGATATGAAAACCAATGCCGCCAGCCTCGATTATTACATAGGTGGCACATTTGAATACAAGCTTACCGTCAATATATGCGTACATGCCTGCGATTTAATTAATTGTAGCTTCTTCCTGCTTTTCCTGAACATCCACCACTGCAATGGTCACCATGTTCACAATCTCCCTGACGGAACTTCCCATCTGCAAGACGTGAACCGGCTTATTCAGACCGAGTAAGATTGGGCCTACGGCCTCGGCCTCGCCCAGTTCCTGCAATAATTTGTAAGCGATATTGCCCGATTCAAGATTAGGAAACACCAAAGTATTAGCAGGCGAATCAACCAGCTTACTGAAAGGAAAATTCTCTCTTAACATGGAGTTGTTCACCGCAAAATTACCTTGCATTTCGCCGTCTACGGTCACATCAGGGTAGTTATCGTGCAGAATACGCACCGCCTCACGCGTCTTTGTCGGGACATCTCCGCTGTTCGATCCAAAATTAGTATAGGACAATACAGCCAATCGCGGATTTACATTAAACTTACGTACAGACTTATTAAGAAGAAGTGAAATACTTACAAGCTCTTCAGCAGTAGGATCCTTGTTCACAGTTGTATCGCCGAAGAAAACAGGTCCTTTTTTGGTCAGCATCATATACATACCGGCCACCCTGTTTATTTTAGGGTCAGCACCGATGACCTGTAAGGCAGGTTTAAGAGTCGAGCCATAGTCCTTCGTCAATCCGGAGATCAGAGCGTCAGCCTCTCCAAATTCAACCATGCATGCTCCGAAATAGTTGCGGTCGCGCATAAGCTTCCGTGCCTGGAAAAGGCTAACTCCTCTTCGTTGTCTCTTTGAATAAAGGTACTGGCCATACTCCTGGATACGCGCATCATCTTCAAGCGGGTCTATGATAGACACACCGTTCAGGTCCAGGTCATGCTCCTTAATCGTCTTTAAAATGGCGTCGCGGTTACCCAACAAGATCGGTGTGGCAATGCCTTCTTCTTTTACTATCTGTGCAGCCTTCAAAATCCTATAATGGTCCGCCTCAGCAAAAACTACGCGCTTAGGATCAGACTTGGCTCTGCTGCTAAGCGCTCTTAATATGGCATCTTCACCGCCAAGCCTTCTGCTTAACTCCTCCTTGTAAGCATCCCAGTCTGTAATGACGGCACGCGCAACACCCGAATCAATGGCTGCCTGGGCAACAGCAGATGACACAGCCGTAATCAGGCGTGGATCAGTTGGTTTAGGAATGATATAATCTTTTCCGAACCGAATATTATGAAGGTTATAGGCGAGCATAACAGCCTCAGGAACTTGCTTTTTTGCCATATCAGCGATTGCTTTTACGGCAGCGATCTTCATCTCCTCGTTAATCGTAGTCGCCCTCACATCCATAGCTCCTCTGAAAATATAAGGAAAACCCAGAACGTTGTTAACCTGGTTAGGATAGTCAGATCTTCCTGTTGCCATGATAATATCTTTCCGGGTTTCAGTCGCAAGTTCATACGATATCTCCGGATTTGGATTAGCCATCGCAAACACAATAGGATTCTCAGCCATCGTCAGCAACGCCTCAGCAGAAAGTGAATCAGCAGCAGAGAGACCAATAAAAACGTCTGCTTCTACCATAGCCTCTTCAAGCGTATGGAAGTCCTGATCTGTAGCAAATTCAGCCTTCAGTGGATCCAGTTTTGCCCGGTCAGAACGAATGACACCTGAACGGTCTACCATAACGATATTTTCCTTTTTAGCTCCTAAGCTAACATAAAGACGGGAACATGATATTGCGGCTGCGCCGGCACCGTTTACGACAATGCGAATTGTCTCCAGGTTTTTATTTTGTAGCTCACAGGCATTCAACAATGCGGCGGCGGAAATGATCGCCGTGCCATGCTGGTCGTCATGCATTACAGGAATGTTCATCTCCTCTTTGAGTCTACGCTCAATTTCGAAGCATTCCGGAGCTTTAATATCTTCAAGATTTATCCCACCAAAGGTAGGTTCCAGAGCTTTTACTATATTGACAAACTGGTCAATATCAGTAGTATTTAACTCAAGGTCAAATACATCTATATCGGCAAATATTTTAAAAAGCAGTCCCTTACCTTCCATAACAGGCTTGCCGGCTTCGGGACCGATATTGCCAAGTCCTAATACCGCAGTTCCATTACTTATTACAGCAACCAGGTTTCCCTTAGCTGTATACTTATAAACATCCTCAGTATTTTCCGCGATTTTTAAACATGGTTCAGCAACGCCCGGAGAATATGCTAACGTTAAATCACGTTGGGAATTTGTTGGTTTCGTTGGTACAACCTGGATCTTACCAGGTCGGCCTTGCGAATGATAGTCTAATGCGTCCTTCTGTTTATTTAATTTATCCATTTGGCCCCTTTATGCGGCAAAACTACAACTCTTTACAGATAAGATTGTGAAAATGTGTTAATTTATGTTAATCCAAATTTCGCTTTCCCTGTTTCCACTGCTTACTAAAAGATTTTGGAGCTACAGTAGGAAGCTCCCGATGCTTTCCCCAGGTCTTTTTGAAGAAAGTTTTGAGCATTAGATTCTTGACTTTTCCACCTACTGCATCCACCCAGCTTCTTTTAAGCATAGCTTTCTGCCAGCCTTTCCATCCAATTTCTTCCACCTTTGGCGCCATTCCCTGGGCAACAGAATCTCTCCTGTTCAGAAGCAGCATCTTATGAATATCGATCTTAACCGGACACACCTCCGTGCACTTCCCGCATAAGCTGGATGCGTAACTCAAATGCTTAAAATCCTCCATTCCGTCCAGATGAGGTGTAATCACGGAACCTATAGGTCCGCTATAAGTTGTCTCATAGGCATGGCCTCCTACGTTTTTATAAATAGGGCAGGCATTCAAACAAGCGCCACAACGAATGCAATACAAACCCTGGCGCTGTTCCTTTTGAGCCAACAGATTAGTTCGCCCATTGTCCAGCAACACAACGTACATTTCTTCGGGCCCGTCCGTTTCGCCTTCCCGGCGTGGACCACTAAAAATGCTATTGTAAACAGTGAGGTTTTGACCTGTGCCATGCGTCGAAAGGAGGGGCCAGTATAAATCAAGGTCACTCAAAGAAGGAATCAACTTCTCGATACCGACTATGGCAATATGAATCTTTGGGAAAGTAGTGGTTAGTCGTGCATTACCCTCATTTTCCGTCAGGGCTATACTTCCTGTGTCGGCAATAAGGAAATTAGCACCCGTTATTCCTACATCTGCCGTGGTATACTTTTCTCTCAAAAGCTCCCTGGCTTTAGCCGTCAACTGCTCTGGAGTGGCATCTGCAGGCGTACCAAACCGCTCGTGAAAAAGCTTCGCGATATCTTCCTTGCTCAAATGCATAGCAGGAGTTACTATATGATAAGGCTTCTGCCCAAGCAGCTGGACTATATATTCACCAAGATCACTTTCAAGCGACTCGATATTGTTCTTTTCAAGAAAGTCGTTGAGATGGATCTCCTCAGTCGTCATCGACTTCGACTTAATTACCGATCGGGCATTGGCTCTTCTGATGATCTGGAGTATCTCAGCCTGAGCTTCTTCCACATCGTTTGCCCATATCACCTTACCACCCCTCTTAAGAAAATTGGCCTCGAACTCAGGAAGAAGCTTATCAAGGTTCTCCATTACCTTCCACTTGATGACATGAGCCTTCTTCTTGGACTGCTCTAAATTTGCCAGCCTGGATAGACCTCTGTTAACAGCTGTGTTATATCTGCCGATATTGAAATTAATAACCCGGCGATGATCCAGATCAAATGCCTTTTCCCCGGAGGTCTCTTGAAACTGCTCAGCAAATTTTGTCATAAGTGATATTTGTGTTACAAATTAAGCCATTTTTTTCTTACTGCAAATTGTTGGGTAGACGCATCTTTAGCAGCCTCAATACGGAACTTCCCTTTATTTTCCTTTTTCAGTGTTACAGACAAAGCTCTCACCAGACCATCTCTCGATAACAAGACATCAACCTTCTCTCCCACCTTCTTGTTTGCAATTAGTCTGTCAATACCAGCCTGATCGCTCATACGATCACCGTTAATCGCAATTATTTCGTCGTTTACACTAATACCGTCTGTCCATGCAGTCCCGGCACGAGTTACACCGACTACAGAAAGCTTTCCATCTTTGCTCGTTGCAGTAAGTCCCAGTGAGGGTGTGTTCAAACCCGCATATTCATCAACAAGTACCAATCCGGCGTGATCTAAATGAACCTGAAAATTAATTGGTGCCGCTCTATGTACGTAGTTACGATAGAAGTTGTCGAAAGAGATTCCTCCGATCTTTTCAGCCATCACCTTGAACTCTTCACTAGTAAAGCCACGGTTCTGCTTCAGGAAATACTCGTCATACATAGCTTTCAGCACATCATCCAGCCCTTTTGCGCCATTGGTTGCATTAATTATTTCCAGATCCAGGATCATACCCAAAACCGCGCCTTTATTATAATACGATATACCGGTATTCTTCGAATTTTCATTCGGACGATAGTACTTTATCCAGGCATCAAAGCTTGATTCGGCCACAGGTTGTATGCCCGCTCCTGGTTGATTAGATACCGTTTCAATGTCACTGGCTAGGATATTAAGATAAGCTTCCGGCGTATATGCGTTCGTTCTTCTCAGGATCAGGTTATCGTAATAGGCAGTAAATCCTTCCGAAATCCATAGATCCGGAGTATAGTTCTCATTGCTATAGTCGAATGGACCCAAAGCTGCAGGACGTAAACGTTTGACATTCCACAAATGAAAATACTCATGCGCCACAAGGCTCAAAAAGCCTTTATAACCTTTTTCGGTAGTATACGCATCCCTTGATGCTCCTAATACAGTTGAATTCAGATGTTCCAGGCCTCCACCACCTGACTGGAAATTATGAACGATGAAAACATAGCGCTTATTAGGCATATCCCTGAATATAGACATCTCCGCCTCGATAATTTTGGCCATATCCGCAGATAACTTAGCCTTATCATAGTTCCCGCCGCCGTACATCGCAACCTCATGTTTAATTCCGGCAGCTGTAAATTCGAAAACATCCTGGTTACCCACCTCAATCGGTGAGTCGAATAAGACATCAAAATCAGCTGCATAGTAAGTAAATGGCTTGCCTTTAACCGACTCCAACCCCGTCGACACTTTCGTCCAACCCTGATGAGGACGAACCGTTACTACCGATGGCAATTGGAGCATTCTGTCCACATACATAAATACTCCTGTAGGCGATAAGAAGGCGTGGGAGTCATCAACAAAGCTCGTCCTGACGGATACCTCAAATGCATATACCTTGTAAGAAACTTCAATCCTCTCGTTTCCTGCTGTCGCAACTCTCCATGTATTTTTGTTTACCTTTCTATAAGAAACTGAATTCTGCTCAACACCTTTCACAGCAAACTGTTCCACATTCTTCGAGAACTCCCGTACCAGGTAAGACCCCGGAGCCCAAACAGGCATCTTAACATCAATAGAGTCTGAAGTGACTCCTGATATATTCATTTTAACATCAACATAATGAGCGTTAGGCTCAGAAAATGACACTTCGAAGGAGATTTCCGTCTTCGCTTCAGCATTTTTTACAGAAAGCAGCATACAAAAAAGTAGAATTGTGGAGGAAAATATTAGCTTATTCATATTCGAGTACAAAAGTAGTCATTTACATAATACACTTACCGGTCGATAAATTAGTAAAATCCTTGATACACCTCAAGAATTACGTGTTTTTCACATCAAATTTCTGTAATTTGTATTAAAAACAAAGTTTACTTTCGCTCCTCTCGCCGTTACTGCATAATAAAAATATGAAATTGAAATACCTGTTCTACGCGCTACTAATCGGGGGACTTGCTGCCCTCGTCATCTATCGAATTACCACCAATAAAGAAAGTCAAAATCAGGGTCCCGGAAATGGAGGAGCTGTATCTCAAAGACCAGCCACTGTAAATGGAATAGAAGTAAGCCCTTCTGAGTTCTCTAACTCTCTTTCTATAACCGGTTCAATCGATGCAAACGAGAAGGTAGACATTCGCAGCGAAGTGTCGGGAGTCGTCAGGTCGATCTCTTTTAGGGAAGGCGGCAGAGTACAGAAGGGCCAGGTTCTCCTTAAAATTGATGATTCAGAACTCAGGGCTCAATTATCCCAGGCCCTAACCAGAGAAAACCTCGCTTCAGGAACAGAAAACCGAGCAAGACAACTTCTGGAAAAGGAGGCTATTAGCCAGGAAGAATTCGATATAGCGCTTGCAGACCTCAGATCATTGAAAGCTCAAACGCAGTTGATAAGGGCTCAACTCGGAAAAACCACTGTAAAGGCTCCCTTTAGTGGAACGATCGGACTACGATCCATATCGGAGGGTGAATATGTTACTCCCACCACCATTGTGGCTACTCTCGTTAATACCAATCCGGTGAAGATCACCTTTTCTATTCCGGAGAAATACTCCAACCAAATAAAAAATAATTCAAAAATCGCTTTTACTCTCTCAGGTAGCAATAAAAAGTACGCTGCTACAGTTTATGCTATTGAGCCCCAGGTAGAGGCAGCAACACGCACCCTGCAACTAAGAGCGAGAGCAGCAAATGACGACGGTTTACTTATTCCGGGATCTTTTGCAAATATTACTTTACCTCTGAATACAATAGATGACGCTTTACTCGTGCCAAGCGAAGCAATAATACCTATTCAGAATGGAAAAAAGGTGTTCGTTTCTTCGAATGGCAAAGCGAAAGAAGTAATGGTGGAAACATCCTCCAGAACAGAAAAAGAGGTTCTTATAACCTCCGGACTAAAGGCCGGTGATACCGTTTTAACCACCGGCATCATGACATTGAAAGAAGGAAGTCCTGTAAAAGTGAGAATAGCAAAGAAGTAATTAGGATAAGGATGAGTTTATCAACGACCAGTATTAAAAGACCAGTATTTACCATTGTAATCAATCTGGTACTGATCCTGTTCGGGATCATCGGATATACCTTTTTAGGAATCCGGGAGTTCCCGTCAATTGACCCCGCAATTATATCCGTAAGAACGAGCTATTCCGGTGCCAACCCCGATATTATAGAATCGCAGATTACCGAACCAATTGAAAAGGCGATCAACGCGATTGACGGTATCCGGACGATTACCTCTTCCAGTAATCAAGGGTCAAGTAATATATCCATCGAGTTCAACCTCGACAAGAATCTTGAAGAAGCGGCTAACGACGTAAGAGATAAAGTATCCCAGGCATCCAGAAGCTTACCTCAGGATATTGATGCCCCTCCTGTCGTATCAAAAGCCGATGCCGATTCGGAGCCTATCATCACCATGACGGCGCAGAGCAGCAAGCGCGATCAGCTTGCGTTAAGTGACTATGCAGAAAACGTCATCTCTCAACGTATACAAACCATTCCCGGGGTCAGCAGCGTTCAGATCTGGGGACAAAAGCGCTACGCCATGCGACTGTGGATAGACCCTATGAAGCTAGCTTCCTTCGGACTTACCGTCGCTGATGTAAGAACCGCATTAACACGGGAAAATGTGGAGCTACCCTCAGGCAAACTTACCGGGAGTAATACCGAAATAGGCGTTAAAACCCTCGGAAACCTGTCAAACCCCGAACAATTCAACAACCTGATCATCAAGACAAACGGCGATAAGATCATCCGCCTGAGCGATATCGGAAGTGCCGAACTCGGCCCTGAAAATCCTGAAACCCAGATGACTCAGTCAGGCGAGCCCATGGTAGGCCTCGCGGTGATCCCTCAACCCGGAACCAATTACCTGGAGATTGCCAGTGCTTTTTACGATAGGTTCGAACAGCTTAAAAACGAACTTCCTGAAGATATCAAGCTTGATATTGCAGTCGACAACACCCTCTTTATTAAGAAATCAGTTATCGAGGTAGCCGAAACCATTCTCATCGCACTGGTTTTAGTAATCCTGATCATCTATCTGTTCTTCAGAGACTGGAGCATAGCCATCCGGCCACTGATAGACATTCCGGTATCACTTATCGCTACATTCTTCATCATGTACCTGATGGGCTTCTCCGTCAACGTCCTTACCCTTTTGGCAATTGTTTTAGCCACAGGACTGGTAGTCGATGACGGGATTGTAGTGACGGAAAATATCTTCAAGAAAGTAGAAGAAGGAATGTCTCCCATAGAGGCAGCGATTAAGGGCTCTAACGAAATTTTCATGGCGGTAGTTTCCATCTCCATCACACTGGCAGCAGTATTTCTGCCTGTTATTTTCATGGAAGGTTTCGTAGGGCGACTGTTCCGCGAGTTCGGTGTAGTCATCGGTGCAGCCGTACTGATATCCGCCTTTGTATCCCTTACGCTTACACCAATGCTTAATGCCTACCTTATGAAAGGAGGTAAGCAGAAAAAGTCGCGTTTCTATAACATGACTGAGCCGTACTTTGTCAAGATGAACACCGGATACGCAAATGCCTTATCTTCGTTTATGAAAAGGAAGTGGCTGAGCTTCCCCATCCTCCTTGTATGTGTTGGGCTAATTGCGTTCTTCTATGCCATCATTCAAAAAGAGACAGCACCTTATGACGACAGAAGCTATTTAAGAACGGTAGTAAGTGCTCCCGAGGGCGCCTCCTTCGACTATATGGACCGCTACATGAAAGAACTTACCAAGCTGGTCAATGATTCCATACCAGAGAAGAAAGTAAATTTGGTGATGACCTCTCCCGGCTTCGGCTCTTCATCGATCAACAGCGGAAGAATGATCATCAACCTGGTGCAGCCCGACGAAAGAGAGCGAAGTCAGCAAGAAATAGCACAAAAGCTTACCCAGCTTACAAAGAACTTCAGCGAAGGTAAGACCATGATCACCGAGCAACCAACCATCTCCGTAAATAAACGGGGCGGCCTTCCCATTCAATATATCATTCAGGCTCCTAACTTTGCCCAGCTGGAAGAAAAGGTTCCGCAGTTTCTGGACATGGCCTCCCAGGATCCCACATTTACCACAACAGACGTCAATCTTAAATTCAATAAACCCGAGATCAGCATTACTATAGACCGGGAGAAAGCACAGAGCTTAGGTGTATCAGTCCTGGACGTCGCTCAAACTTTGCAGCTATCCCTTAGCGGACAGCGTTTTGCATATTTTCTGATGAACGGCAGACAATATCAGGTGATCGGACAGTTCGAAAAAGCAGATCGTGAAGCACCGATAGATCTGACCTCCATATATGTAAAGAGCAATACCGGGCAACTTATTCAGATGGATAACCTGGTAACGTTAAAAGAACTTAGCAGTCCGCCTCAGCTATACCACCATAACCGCTACCTATCTGCAACCATATCTGCAGGCTTAGCTCCGGGTAAAAGTATAGGAGACGGGATAGAAGCCATGGACAGAATTGCCGATAAGATCCTTGATGATAGCTTCTCCACAGACCTCGGAGGCGAATCACGCGACTTTGTAGAAAGCGGATCCAATACCGTATTTGCCTTCGGCCTGGCACTGCTGCTGATCTATCTGATCCTCGCTGCGCAGTTTGAGAGCTTCGTCGACCCACTCATCATCATATTAACCGTCCCGATGGCTGTCGCTGGAGCGCTACTTTCGTTATGGCTATGCGGACAAACCTGGAATATCTTCAGTCAGATAGGCACCATCATGTTGATTGGGCTCGTCACCAAGAACGGAATCCTGATTGTCGAGTTCGCCAACCATCTCCGGCAGGAGGGCAGAACGAAGCTGGAGGCCATTCTTGAAGCGTCAGAGGCAAGGCTCAGGCCTATTTTGATGACAAGTCTCGCCATTGCACTCGGAGCTTTACCTATCGCAATGGCAATGGGTGCAGCGGCAAAGAGTCGTATGGGGATGGGAATTGTAATCGTCGGAGGTACCATATTTTCATTGGCCCTGACATTATTTGTTATCCCGGCAATCTATGCCATGTGGTCAAGAGACAGAAGATCCAACAAACAACTGGAAGAGATCGATGCACTGGAAAAGAAAGAAGCAGTCGAGCTTAATTACGAGCACTAATGAAATCTAAACTTATTTGTATTCTCAGCCTGATCTTTAGTATCGGAAACATTCAGGCTCAGGAGGTCTTAACCCTCGAAAGCGCAATCCGTACCTCCCTGGAAAATAATTACAATATTAGGATCACTAAGAACCAAACAGAAATTGATCGTAACAACGTAAGCCTCGCTAACGCCGGGATACTGCCGGTCGTTGGTGCGGATTTAACTAATAACAGGTCGATACAAGAAACCCGCCAAACGCAAGCAGACGGCTCGGTCAGAGAAGTGAAAGACGCAAGGAATTCCAACCTCAATTACGGTGTAGGCCTGGACTGGACAATCTTTGACGGCTTTGCCATGTTCGCCAACTATGACAGGCTGAAAGAACTCCAGAAGCTTGGGGAGACGAATATGAAAGCGACTATCCTGAACACCGTGTCCGATGTCGTCAATAACTACTATTACCTTATTCGCCTCCAGAAAGAAACAGACGCTACCGATACTGCGGTAGCCATATCCAGGCTTCGCTTAAACACTGCTGAAAACCGATACAAAATCGGAAAAGCTGCCAAGCTTGAAGTACTTAATGCGACGGTCGACCTAAATACCGACACAACCAACCTTCTAAGGCTGAGGGATATGGTCAGAGCACGCAAAATAATACTAAATGAACTTCTTGCTCGTGATGTCAACACAGACTTTGCTATTCGCGATTCAATCGTAACAGATCCCTCTCTTAAGTTCGATCAATTGCTCAACCTAAGTTCGCAGCAGAACCCTGTCATTCAAACCGCTTTTATTAATGAAAGAATCGCCCGCCTGAACCTCAAGCAGGTCAAAGCCAATCGCTACCCAATGTTGGGCGTAAACACAGGTTATAATTTCACAAGATCTCATTCAGAGCTCGGCTTTGCACGCGACGCAAAAGGGCAAGGATTCACTTACGGACTTACTGCATCTGTCAACATCTTCAACGGCTTTCTCCAGAAAAGAAATGAAAAAAATGCCGAGATACAGATTGAAAATGCCCAGCTGGACTATAACAGACTGAAGCAAAACATAACCGCGCAACTGTCCTCCGCATATCAAACCTACCTAACCAACCTACAGCTCGTCGACCTCGAGAAAAGTAATCAGAACGTTGCGAAGCAAAACATGGATATTACACTGGCCAAGTTCCGTTTAGGAAGCGTTACACCAGTGGAATTCAGAGAGGCTCAAAGAAACTACCTCGAAGCATCGGTCAGGTTCACAGACTCTGAGTATCAAGCGAAACAGGCCGAGATTGCACTAAAGGAGCTGGCTGGAAATTTAACATTTTGACAAAATAATTGAAACTTTTTACATTATATTTCGTAAATACCTCATATCTCTCACAGCATACGGTTATGGATAACTTCAAGTATAAATCGGTATTATTAATCGACGACAGCTATGTCGACAATTTAATTAACTCGAAGATTATAGAAAGTCTCCACTTTGCCGACGAAGTTAAGATCATCAACAGTCCGTTCGAAGCAATAAGCTATCTTAAAGAAGCAGCCCAAACCGGAGAGCTCCCTGACATCATATTCCTGGACATCCGTATGCCTGCTATGAATGGCTTTGAATTCATGAACAAGCTGGAACCAATCAAGCACCTGTTGCCTTCCAACTTAAAGATATATATGTTATCTTCGTCTCTTGACCCAAGCGACCTAAGAAAAGTAAAAGAAAACAATCTTGTCACTAATTTCATAGGTAAACCACTTACAGCTCGGGCATTGGAAGAGATATAAGATATGATTTTAGTTGCTGATAGCGGATCTTCAAAAACAGATTGGATACTTTCAATGGATGCGCAAACCACCATTGAATTCAGTACAAAAGGCATAAACCCCTATTTCAATAACGACAAAGAAATCAGCAGACTCGTCGCGCACGAACCCGAGGTGAAGAAGTATGCTGATCAAATTACCGAAGTCTACTTTTTCGGAGAAGGTTGCTCAAACCCCGACAAGCGGGAAATGGTATCCAATGGTCTTTCCAACGTATTTAAGAATGCCTTTATTAATGTCGAAAACGATGCAATTGGCTCTGCATACGCAACCTGTGGTAGCAGCAAAGGCTTTACCTGTGTCCTGGGCTCAGGCTCCAATATCGCTTTCTTTGACGGCGAACAAGTTCACTACGGTGTTCATAGCTTAGGCTTTGTCCTTGGAAATGAGGGTTCAGGAGCATATTTCGGCAAAGAACTAATTACATCATTCCTATATGAAACAATGCCCAGAGGCTTGCGCAAAGCGTTCAAAGAAGAATTCCAGGTAACAAAGGAAGTCGTAATAAAGAACGTCTACCAGCGTCCTTTGCCAAACATCTATCTTTCTTCTTTTGTGCCTTTCATGGACAAGTATCGCTCTGATGAGTTCATAGAGGAGCTACTTTTGAAGGGATTGGAGCAGTTCGTTGTTACTCACATTGTCCCTTATCCCGATTACCGAAAGTATCCTTGTCATTTTGTTGGCTCAGTAGCCTGGCATTTTCGGGATGTGCTGCAGGTTGTTTGTGATAAGCACCACGTGAAGGTCGGGAAAGTTCTTCAACGTCCTATAGGAGAGCTTCTGAAGTATATCCAGCAAGAAGGAGTGAAAGCCTAGACAAGGCCCCATATTAAAAATCCTGATACTTATTACGGAAGGAAGCCTTCAACCCAAAGGTAACAAACTGTTGCTTATCCTTAATTTGATCATTACTTTCCTTTCTATACGTATAACCAAGCTCCAGTCTTAAATTATTTTTCGGATTAAGCAAATACGCCAGATTCGTGTTAGCATAAAACAAGTTTGTTTTCAAGCCGTGTCCGATCTCTACACCGTAGTCATCAATACGCGTTGTATAATCCAGATAGATATTCTTACCGTAGTTCAAACCATTTATATCAAGGCCATAGGTAGATACATTGGTTTGCAACTTAGCCTGCCAGCGATTATATCTGTAATTGAAAATTGCCAGATATTCCCTGAAATTCGCGCCAAAGGGATGCGCTAAAGGCTCATTGAAATGCCCATAATTCTTTATCCGCTGGCTGGCAGAATAGGTATAGGGTCGAGCCGCATTATACTCAATAGTTGCATTCAAATTAGGAACCTTAAACAGATCAAACGCCCGTAAGCCTATTTGCGCTCCGTGCTTGTTTGCCCAGTAGCCGTCTCCAGCGAACACTTCTTTTAGCGTGAACTCATTTATAGCAATCTGCCCATAAGCAACATAGTTCTTACTCAGCTTATAGCTACCGTTTAGACCAAGCAAAAGCTTGTCAGGAGAGCCATTATTATACTGAGCAGGCATCAGGAACAACAGAGGAACCGCATAACTCAATTCAGCGCCTCTAGGAGCCCACATCACGTTCTCAAACAGACCCAAACTCAAACGATCATTAACATTCCAGTCCAGGTAATGAAACACTCCGTACTTTCTGTCATAAGGAGTCTCATCATCAAAAGGAATATCATACATATCCTGGAATTGCGCCCACATGGCGGTATACTGAACGCGCCCAAGCGTACCAGTAACTTTTAAAAATGGGTAGTTAAAGGCGTAATCAGATAAGAGCAAAGAACGATAGCCATTACCTATAAAGTTCTTACCATAGCCCAGTTGAACGTTGATATATTTCGAAGGAGTATAAGATAGATTGGCCGTCGAATTAGAGTAATCAAATCCGTCATCACCATATAGTTTTGCATGACCTTGGCCAGGAACAACTTTGGTTCTCCTCACATATGCGTCGTAATACTGCGGATATACACCTTGGTTTTCACTGATCGTCGCATTAAATGAGAACTTCGTACCTACCCCACCACTCACTTCAAGAGCGCGTGTGTTATTCCAGATAGTGCGACCACCTTGCTTACCTACCCACATATCAGGCAAGAAGTCAAAATTAACCTCAAATTCGTCAGTCGTTACCTCCACCAAATGCTCTTTGAACACCTTCCGATAGAACCAATTTTTGCCTTGCCACTCACTTGTAGGAACTTCTTTGAGTATAAGGGAATCAACCCTTGATCCATGGAGGGCTATTGGCTGCATAGCAGTATGAACGGATTTATCTTTCAAGTGATAAAGGTCCGCTTCCGGATTAACGTTTGAGAGAGGCAGAAGTGTTGATTGTGCGAACGCGACGTTTACACATAAGCTAAGTACAAGAACCGAAATGAACCTGATCATCAATGTACGCATTAGTTCTTTGATACTCTATCAAGTATCTTTTCTGCAAAAGTCTTTCCGTCCTCGCTGATCTCAGCTATGACAGGCACCTTAACAGAATCAGCGAGCTGTGTTTGCTCGTCTGATAATTCCTCCTTTAAACTGACCTTTCTGCTAAAGAGATAAATAGAAAGGGCAGTATTCAGAAGAATGATCATACAGATTAGGATACCGACCAACTGGTTACTGCCCACATTCTGAAATGCGAGCGCAGTAGCTATAAAAACAACAGCAACCGAGGCGAGAACTCCTGTAGCTTGCATATGATTTAGACCCAAAGCAAGCATTCTATGATGGAGATGATTTCTGTCCGCTTTGAAAGGCGATTGGTTATTAACGATGCGGATAGTGAATACTCGAAGTGTATCAAATAGTGGCAAAATAACAATCGCCATAGCCAATGCCGGAGCAGACGTCACTGATGTAAAACCCAGATCAACGATCGTCGAAGACGACGTATTTATAAACTGAATGCTCAGTACAGCAGCTAAAAACCCAACCATAAGAGAGCCACAATCTCCCATAAAGATCCTGGCAGGAGAAATATTATGAATGAGAAATCCAGTCAGCGCACCTGCTAACGCCAGGCAAACATACGCCCATCCAGGCTCACCTGCCGCAAAAAAGAGATAGGCATACACAAGTGAGAAAACTAAGCCCAGGGCGCCAGACAGGCCATCAATCCCATCTATCAGATTATACGCATTAACCACCCCCACAATAGTCAATACGCTTAGACCTATACTAAGGGGATAACTTAGTTCGTGGACGCCCATGAAGCCACCCAAATCCATGACCCTAATATCAGCCATGATCGTGATGATGAAAGCCGCAATGAATTGCGCAATGAATTTCTTCATCGGATCAACTCCAATGATATCATCTTTCAGGCCTATAATAAAAATGACGATACCCCCACTTAACAGATAATTTGCCACCTTGAGAGTTGACAAATCAATGAACATCGCCAGCGAGAAAAGAAATCCCGAAAATATAGCTAAGCCACCCAAATTAGGAACAATTCTCTTATGAATTTTTCTATCCTCTGAAGGAGCATCAAAAAGACGTTTGCGTATTGCGATCGTTATCAAAGGTCCAATGGATAAGGCTACAGATAGGAGGCTTGTGATATATATTAGTAAATATGTTTCCATAATTCAGCATTCGATTTCTATCCGGATAATTTCATATAAACATATTCAACCACCATTTGTTCACGACTTTATTTTAGATTAGAGAAATACAAACATAGTAATTATTTACTCCGATGAATAGCTATTACATTACTTCTCACCTAAGACTTTCAAAATCGTCGAGACTATTTTCTTTTTGTTAAATCGTGTCTCAATTAATTCCGCCGAAGCTTCAGCTACTCTCTTCCCATTCGTTTTTGCAAAAATCAGCGACTGCTTAAACTTCTCGGAAATATCAGCTATATCTATAGGGTCAGCACAAACTCCTAACCCGTAATTTTCTATAATTTCACGTCCGCCGCCCCGGATTACACCCATAATAGGTTTCTTTGCTTGTAAATATGATTGAATTTTAAACGGTTCCGTTTTTTCTATTCCCTGATGGGCTACCAGAGGCAAAATTAAAACGTCACTTTGCTCTAAAATAGCTAAAACTGCTCCTGAAGGAACTCTCCCATGAAAGGATACATTAGAAATTTTCTCGCTGTCAACTAATTGCTTCAAAGCATTTAGATAGGAGCCGTCTCCGACTAAATTTAGTTCTGAATTTGGCAAACCCGCCATTTTCCACCCCAGTAGTACTCTTTTCAAGTTCTGTGATACCGAAATATTTCCAGCAAAAGTGAAATTAGTCTTCGAACTATCTATCTCCAAGCTGCTAATCTCTTGATCTTCGGAAGTCATCCAATTTGGAGCGTATGTTATTTCCTTATGTGGAGCGTAAGCGCGAATGGAGTCTATGAAACCCTTACTTGACACTAAAATATTATCGCAGTTGTTGTAAACCTTCCGTACAATTGAATTTAAAAACCACGCTAGTGGAGTTACTTTCGGAAATCCATAGGAATAAACTGTATCAGGCCAGATATCAAACGTCCATATAGTCACCTTCTTTTTAAATTTTTTCTTAATAGCTAATGCTGGTAATGCTAAAGTTAGGGGTCCCGTTTGATATACAAACACTTCGTCAAAATCATTGCCAATCTTAAGTGCGAGCTTTGTACCTTCCCTAACAAAAGTCCAATAGTTGAGCATTTTCTTTATAAGGCTATCTTTGTAGCCTTCGACCACTTTAAATCGATGGATCATAATGGACTCCCATTCTTCTATCATATAAAGACCATTTTTGTACCCTGGAAATACATAACCTTGAGGGTAAGATGGAAACTGCGTCAAAACGTCTACACTATATCCATTATTCACTAATTCTTTCACAAAATCGTTAATTAATCCGCTCTCTGGATGGAAAATTTCGGTTACGACGAGAATTTTTTTCATCACTTCTAAATATGTTAATAATCTCGTGATGTTAACTCATCAACGATAATAAATAATTGATGCCAATCACTTTCGGAAGCCTGCGCAAAAGGTTTATAATGTTCATTACTAACCAAAATCTGCTTAATAGCAAGAGCCCAGCTACGTGAATCATTATAACTAACATAAACAGCCCCTTTATAACCCGACAGCACTTCATGAGTATAAGGTAAATTACTACATATAACTGGTATCCCCGCTGAAGCAGCTTCTATTAATGGCAAGCCGAAAGTTTCAATGTAGCTTGGAAATAATAAAGCTTTGATTCCAAGGTAGTATCTCAGCATTTGGTTGAAAGTCATTTTACCCTCAAAAACAAAGTGATCGGTCAAACCTTTACTGATGATGTCTCGAACAAATGGCAGCTTATTATCGAACTCACAAGTTAAATGAATAATCAAGTTGTCAACCCCTTGGCTTTTAAGTAAATCCAAGGCTTCTACTAACACCATATGATTTTTGTATATCAATGGTGTAGCAACGTACATCATGTGGACTTTGTCATCATGAAATACAACCGGCTCGACTCCTTCGAAACTGAAATCGGGTATATCTGGACGAAGGACGATCACGTTCTTTGGGTCGAAGTTAAATTTTTGGGCAAAAGCGGCCTTCATTGACTCCCGCTGAACTATAACTTTATTTACTCTTTTTAGGTACGCACGAACAAATATTGGATAAATCTTCTCATAAAGAAAGTATAATCTTTCTTCTGACTTAAAGGGATTCCATTTGTGAACTCCTAGAGACATCGGTTGATGATAATATACCAGTTGCGGTATAGATGTAGCGATATTAACTCCCATATTTTGAAAGGAAATGACTAAGTCAGGAACTATTCGTCTGTCTCTCAACCATGTTTTAAGCCCGCTGAAGTCCCAACTAATTCTCTTCCCCCAGGTCTCTGTGTTTACTTGAACAAACTGTACATTATCTATCATAGGAAAACTCACTTTTTCAGATATGAACACAATAAACAGCTTTAAGTCATTTCTTGTCGACAAGTGAGCTACAAATTGACTTAGTATAGTTAATGCCCCACTTTCTCTAGCAGCACTTGCATTAACAACTATAGTGATAGGTTTAGCTAGCGTAACCATCTTGATTTGATTTTTCTAAATAAGTTACCTAGTGCCAAGCCAGGTTTGTCGATATAGAATTTGGTAAATGATATAACCCTTTCCAAGAGACGAGGTTTTCCTTCAACCCAACTTCCAGTACATAAATGAATTGCATATGTTTTCTGTAAAGAAAATTCTCCAGAAGGATTTGTAAATGTTACGGGCGGATAAATAAAAATATCATCTTTTAAACACTGCATCTCTGGCTTGAATTGAAATCCCCACTTCTTAGCGACTTGTGCCATTCTAACTGTGATAGTAGTAAAATCAAATATCCCATCCCCTTTTATAAATCTTAACGATTTATATTCTTCCAAACACTCTAAGACAAAAGGATGACCTGAAACTGATCCGAGAACTGCGGCTTCAATAGCAATGTAGTTTGTAGGTTTGAAGTACTCAATACATGAAAAAAACGAGTGGTTAAGGAATGAGTCGAACCTCTTGTAAACTTTAACATCAGAGTCCAAATATATACCTCCATAAGTATATAGCGCGTAAAGCCGGATGTAATCAGCCACAAATGCCCATTTGCGTGCAGCAAAAGCTTCTTTGGCGAACACGTTATCGATCTCTTTGAACTTCTCTTCGTTCCAAAGCATTATTTCGTAATCCGGCATTATTTGACGCCAAGAGTTAATACACTCAAGAATTTTTGGTGGATAAGCTTCGTTACTCAGCCAACACAAATGAATAATCTTCGGTATCTTTTCTTCTTTCATCTATTTAATTAAATAGCCAATTAGTGTAAGGCACATAGTACTCAGCATGTGTCGTAAGCATAGTTATGTTTCTCATTAGTGCAAAAGAGGCATAGAGAATGAACAGCGGGGCTCGAACAACATTGCTCGAAACATAGAGGATCATTGGCACCACCAACAATTCTGCGTAATGGAAGTACATAGCTCCTCTAGCAGCCATCTGTGGCAAAAATCCGAACCCGGTATAAGCAACTAAAGCAAGGAAATAAATATTAACAAATAGAGGACCATATTTAGGAAAAACTTTAGATATTTCACTGCGGTAAATATAAGCAAGCGAAAACGTAAACAATCTAATCATCACAGCTTCGTTAAATCCAAATGTTGTCCCAGCTTCGAAGGCAAGATAGTATTCCAACTTCATTTCCATAAAAGGGGGTAGATATTTCACAAAAATTCGAAATATATTATAGAACAACATATTAGATGCTACCGCAGCTAATCCAATTAAAATATAAGTTCTAAGCTCAAAATACTGGCGTTTTAACAGCTTGACTAAAACAACAATTATTGAGGTAACATGGAAAGTCATCGCACCTGCCACTAATAATAAGAAACGCCTATTTTTCGGCTCGGTCATTGCCCACAGACAAATTGACACAGCTAATGATTGTCTGATCAATCCCATCAATCCAGAGTATAAAAACAGCCCTGAATAACAAAGTAGAGTAATGAAAGGATATGGTGAGTACTTACGAAAGAATGGAAAAAGAATTAAAATATTGATGAAGGCCATCACAAAAATCATGCCCTCAAAATTCCCTATTAATATATTCAAAAGAGCAAAACCAGGTTCAACAAATATATCTGAATCGAAAATTCTCTTCAATCCCCCCCCATCTAGGGACAGAAATATCTGACGGTAACCCTCATAGTCGATACTACATGTTCTAAAACCAGCATACAACAAAATAAACATACCGGAAACAACAAATATTATTGAATATGCTAAGTCTTTCTTTAGAACGAAATCCACTAACGAAAGAATTAAAAGAATAACATATACAACGAAATAGATCAACATGGTGTCTTACACATCTTAGATGATTTGTATTCTCTCAACTTTACCGGACCGTGAAAAAACAATAAAGTAATTTCAATCGGATAACAATACGATAATAAAAATACTTTGCAAACGATCCGTATCCGAAATCCTTCAAATGCTTGGCAATCAGAAGATGTTGTTGTACAATAGCAGGAACTTCTGTAATTCTTTCGAATGTTGTGCCTTTTCTCTTTGCATTATGGCCGATAGTATTAGAATTGTGCTGCCTGTACATAATAAGCGGAGTGTGCAAAGCAAAAATTTTCCCATATTTGGATGTGACAAGCGCAACCCAAGCATCATGAGCCATCAAAAATGGTGGAGTACTTAGAGCGTGTACACGAACTTTGGCATTAAAGATAGAACACGCCCCACCAACCACATACAGCGGAATATCATGAAAGTCAACAAACAGATCTGGATTGAACCTTTTTGATCGCCAACTAGAGTTAGAGATAACCTGCAATTCATGATTACAAACCAGTTTATCCGTATGCACTAACAGTGGTGTATCTACATGGTCTGCTTCGAGCTTCTTTAAAAAATCAAAACTAAGTTGAACTTTTTCAGGCAGCCAAACATCATCGGCATCGCAAAACATATAATAGTCAGATTCTACTACCTCCAGTAATTGCAAAAAGTTACCAGTACATCCTAAATTACCTAAAGCATCTGATACTATTTGTATATTCTCATGCAATGAGGCATACAGATTCAATATATCTTTTGTTGAGTCAGTGGAATCATCATCTCGAATATACAAGTTCCAGTCGTTGCAAGTTTGACTTACAAGTGAGTTTAGTTGCTCTACCAGATATTGTTCGCCATTATAAACGGCCATCAAAATTGCAATTGACTTTTTATTTTTGTAGCACATCTGTAATTTTATTTTTAAATATCTTTATAAAATTCAGCCGCCTATTCAACAGAATACCAAGATAAATCGATACAAGCAGTAGTACGAAAATTTGAATCATATAGTAAATTAACCCTTCAAATTCTCGTGACACGATATAGGATATTCCAAGAATGGTTACTGACAGAGTAAACTTTATGATAATAGATTTATCAAAAGAGAATCCATATCTCACTCGCATAACAGTAGAGAGCAGAATTACCATGAATACTGACCCAATTAACCAAGCAAAACCTAAGCCCTCTAGGCCGTATATGTAGAATGTGACCGCACTAAGGACAAAGTTAAACCCATTACCAATTAGTGCATCAAAAACGAAATACGCGTTTTTGTCTCCTTTTGCAAGTATCGAATAACCCAATATGTTCCATACGGTTCTAAAGATCAGCGCTGTTGCCATTGTCTGAATTATAGAGATAGTGACCTTAAATTGATCGCTTAGCAAAACAGATACTACTAACGGAGCAAATGTTATGAGTAAAAGTGATATCGGAATAACTAAATAAATCATTATCTCTGCCTGCTGGTTAATGACATGTCTAAACATCGGTTCATCATGTGAACTCGCTGAAGCTCTCGGAAAAAAGTCGGCAGATAACAAAGAGTTTATCACCGTAATCCCAGTCGCACAGATAGACAACGCAGCTTGATACAAGCCAACGTCTTGCACAGTTCCATAACGGCTAATAAAAATGTTCAATAAGAAAGTAAAGCAGGTCATCAATGTGAAACTCATCATCAGAACAAAGCCAAGCTTTAGTATCGGTTTGCAACGATCAACAAACTCTCTCTTGGTAAATTCACCAGACTTGCTAAACGGAATTTTCCTTTCGAAATATAGGAAAGTTAAATATAGACATATGTAACTACTTACTAAAGCAGGGACAATGCCTTGAATTCTATATAGATACAACAGTAAACATGATACAACTAGGGAGCAAACCGCCCCTACAACGGAAGCTTTTGCCAACAATCCTAAGTTTCGTGTAGCTTGCATTATCGTGACTCTACCATTCTGCAGGGACATAAATAATAGCGTAAGAGAAGCACCTATAAGCCAATATGTATACCCCCCATTTTTAAAGGAAACGTGGTTAATCAGAGGTGATAGTGCTATAAAAGCGACAGTTCCACTTATTCCACAAAGCAATGTTAAGCGGAGAAAAATTTTCCGAAACAACGATACTTCGGTTGGAGAATCTCGTTGAATAGATTGCGTCATCTCCCTTACAGCACTTTGAAAAATCCCTAAAGATGAAAACTGTTGAACAATTGCAATGGATGAGAGAATCAGCGAATTAACTCCCATTCCTACAGGACCCAAAAGCACTGCAACGACCTTTGCGCGTAAGAGTACAGCCAACATTTGTATCATCTGAGCTCCTCCATAAATACTAGTGGATCTTGCTAACTGATTATGCGACTCTTTCCTATTGGTACTTGTTTTATTATCGATATCCAATTGACTGATTTAAGACATCAACTACATTCAGTTATTTTGAACACCCCAAACTGTACGGGAAACATAGTTCGTGTATGACAATATGATTCGCAAAACCTTTTCCGCTACATTATCAATTGCGTAATCTTTTACAATTCGCAGAGTACGGTCTTCACCGCGGGCCTGCGACTCCAGAACCGTTAAGCCCTGCATTACTCTATTTAAATCCAAGCCCACCATCATTACCGACGCTTCTTCAAATGCTTCATGGCGCTCTTGGGTTTCACGGATATTTAACGCGGGAAAATTCAAGATTGATGACTCTTCAGAGATTGTGCCGCTATCGCTGAGTGTTGCCTTCGAGTTTATTTGCAAAGCAAGATAATCAGTAAGAGCAAACGGTTTTTCAAGTCTAACAAATGGGCTAAATACTATCTTGTTAGCTTCTATCATTTTTCTTGTTCGAGGATGAGTCGTGACGATAACTGGGAGCTTATAATCATCCGCAATCTTATTAATCATCCTACAAAGTGCAAGAAAATTGTTTCTATCAGCGATATTCTCCTCTCGGTGTGACGATACAACAAAATATTTGTATTTCGACACACCCATATCTTGAAGAACTGTTGAGCCCTCTAGCTTGGGCATGTAGCTGCTCAAAACCTCTAGCATCGGACTGCCAATCTTAATGGATGTAGCTACTGGCAATCCTTCTGCAAGAAGGCATTGCCTGGAGATGTCACTGTACGTTAAATTCACATCTGCTATGTGATCAACAATCCTTCGATTAATTTCCTCAGGAACTCGTTGATCAAAACAACGGTTTCCCGCTTCCATATGAAAAATTGGGACACGCCTTTTTTTCGCCGGGATTGCACATAAAGCAGAATTCGTGTCTCCCAACACTAGAAACGCATCTGGCTTCTCACTTTCTAAGATTGGATCGATATTTATAATGCAATTACCAATGGTAACTGCCGCATTTGTACCGGCTGCTTCAAGAAAATAATCGGGTTTGCGAAGTCCCAAATCATCAAAGAAGACCTCATTGAGCTCGTAATCGTAGTTTTGACCGGTATGAACTAATATATGTTCAACTGCTTCACAAGCATCTAATTTTTTTATTATAATAGACAAGCGGATAATCTCAGGGCGTGTTCCAAGAACGGTAAGTACCTTAATTCTTTTCATTGTAGAAAATAGTGTTGATATAAAGACTTGTGAGCATTGACCCAATCACGCATTTCTTTAATCATATCCTCATAGGAGGGTACTTCAAACAAGAAAGACTCTCGCCGGGTGCATATTAATGTTTTATCCAACTTCAATGTATCCATGGGTTGAATGTTTATAGCATTCATTCTAAAATAATTGTTAAATAGTTTTAGAAGTTCATACTTTGAAATGTTAGAATCGTTAACCAAATTAAATATCCCGCATAAGTTATCTGTAGCAGCTTGCTCCATTGCTTTCGCGAGTGTCAATGTCGTAACACCAGTCCACATTGCACTTGAGTAGCCCTTAATAGACCCTCTTTGTTGCATAAACCAATTGAATAAACCGATCCCTCCTGTATTGATATCCGGTCCAACAATGGAATTTCGAAATGTTAGGTTTTTACTATCATCAACTTCTCCTAACGCTTTAGACCTGTCATAAAATGTCTTGCCATCTGGAAACGAGAACTCTCCGTATGGGCCTGTATTCCCGGCGAAGACGCAATCAGTGCTCATGTGGATAAACTTTGTCATCGTACCTTTTAGAACATCAGCAATAAGGTGAGGTAAGTAACTATTTAAGAAGACAGCCTTAGATGGATTATCTTCCGCAACCTGATTCAATATCCCGATGCAATTAATAACTAAATCGTACTCACCTTGCAATAGAGTAGAGGTGAAAAACTCATAATTGAAGACATCTCCCCTGATATTTGCACAATATGGGAATGGCTTAACTGAAAAAGCCGTCACTTCATGTCCCTGTTCGTGGAAATATAATGCAATTGTATGACCAGCCATCCCTGTGGCTCCTAACACTAGTACTTTCATCTTACACTTATATATGAGGTAGGCAAGCTACCAATTTACCCACATAGAACTATCATAACGCCATGAGTCATCCCGGGCCTCTTGGATTGTCTTATCGGAAAACACCATTATTGATGAGTCTGGCACAGTTGCCTTCAAACAATTTGCAAAGCCAGCAGGTACCGCTACTATTTTACTTTCGGACGAACTAATTTGAAACAGATTGGGCTCAAGGGTTCTCGAAGGATTTTCCCAGTCATCTGGCGCGACAAGTGCCAAAGTAAAAGCTCCTTGAATACAATAGAACCATTTTCTCTCGAACTTGTGTCCGTGCCAACCCCGAACGATATTAACATCCCTCTGGAAAATCGTATACATTCTTTTTATACCTTCGAAGTCAAAGCTATTTAACGATCTAATTTGCCCTCTATTATCGTTGAAAATCTCACCTTCTATTACCTTAATCGTTAACATAAATTAGCTAATATTGAGCAAATTGAATATCTTCCTGCACCGATCCTAATTTTAACAGAACTTCTTTCATTTCATCCAAGCTTAATCGCTGTGTGTTATGCGAATGATAGTCGTCAAAATTTTTGACCTCCTCTTCTCCTTCAATAAAATACTTATCATAATTTAAATCTCTACCATCACAAGGTATACGAAAGTACTTACCTAAGTCGATTGACTTAGCCATCTCTTCTCTTGTGACAAGTGTTTCGTAAAGTTTTTCACCATGTCGGGTCCCAATAACTTTCACAGTTCTTTCAGATGAATAAAGCTGAATAATTGCATTTGCAAGAGTTTGTATAGTCGCAGCCGGAGCTTTTTGAACGAAAAGGTCCCCATTCTCTGCGTTCCGCCACGCAAAAACAACTAAGTCTACAGCATCCTCCAAAGTCATCATAAATCGGGTCATATTAGGATCAGTTACAGTCAAGTCGTTTCCCGCTTTAATTTGATCTATAAACAGCGGGATAACAGATCCTCTTGAAGCCATGACATTTCCATAGCGCGTACAACAAATTGTAGTGCTCGCTTCCTTTCCTAGTGATCGTGCCTTAGCGATTGCGACTTTTTCCATTAATGCTTTGCTCATGCCCATTGCATTGATAGGGTAAGCTGCTTTATCCGTAGACAATACAACTACGTTTCGTACTTTGTGCTGAATAGCGGAGTCCAAGACATTTTCAGTACCAACGATATTGGTCTTAACAGCTTGCATAGGAAAAAACTCACACGATGGTACTTGCTTAAGTGCAGCCGCATGGAATACATAATCTACCCCTTCCATCGCCCCATCTACAGATCTTTTGTCGCGCACATCCCCGATATAGAACTTAACTTTAGGACTCTGAATAACATGACGCATGTCGTCTTGTTTCTTTTCGTCACGAGAAAAAATTCTAATCTCTTTGACATTACTATCAAGAAATCTGTTCAAAACTGCGTTCCCGAACGATCCGGTGCCTCCAGTTATAAGTAATACTTTATCGTCAAACATCGCTTTAAAAATGTATATAATTAAAATTAATCTTTTATCGCCCTCTGCTAGCAGGTCAAATATCAGCAGCCCGTTTTATAATTAAAAACAAAACAGTAATCATAGAAAAGGACAATGAACCGATCAACATAAATAATACCTTACTAGGTTTGTCCTTTTGCAGAGGCAAAACAGCTTGATCAATAATTTGAATCAAAGGTGTCTCTTTCCGCAAAGCGATCTTTGACATCTCAAGATTCTTCACTACCTCGGAGTAAATGGCTGAGCTCGCTTGAATATCAACCTGTCGCCTTTGTGATGGAACTCTCAAGGTTTGCAGAGCAAAATTGGCATTCGGATTTGCATCCAAAGCCGAAGCTACGCCACTTAACGACTCATTTAAAACGCGTTTTACACTGTCAGCTTGCCTCTGCAATATTGCCAAGTTTTCTAGAGACTTCTTAGTGCGCGTTTGGATATAGAATTGGTTAACATTTTGCACAATTTTGTTTGTAAATTCTTTCGCAAACAACTCGTCATGATATTTAACCGTTACGCCAATTATATTCAACTTCTTGTCTGGCTTCGCTACATTCAGATAATCTTTATTAATTTCCTTGACCATCTCACCGAGAATACTGTCATGCTGCAAGGTGAATTTGCTTTCGGGAATATCAAATGAAATCTTTGCTAGTCTACTATCATTAAGCCATTCTTGTCTTAACTGGTTGGATTCAATGAATCGATTAATGAGTAATTTCTCTTCCCCCTGAATATCGACAGTCGATAACAACGTTTTCTCTATCATCAATCTAGACTTATAGAGCTCTATTATGTTGTCCCCCTGAAATAGCCCACTCGAGCCACCTAAATCAATCCCTACCATGGAAGCTATACCTGCGTACTGCCCAAATCCGGCCGGACTACCCTGTTCATCTATTACGAAAGTACAAACAGCATTGTACACTGTTTTTTTTGAAAATGCGTAATACCAAAAAATTGCCCCCCCTAAAATCGCAGCTGGTATAATAATTCTCCACTTCGAAATGAGGTATCTATTCCAATCTTTCAGATTAAGAAGTAACTCTTTCAAGGAGACTTCTCCTCTACCTTCTTTGGCGTTCTGCTCAGCTTTTATTGTCTCCAATGTCTTAATTTATACTATCTAAACAACGCAACGATAATAGCAGCTAATGATGCCAGCCCGCTGGTTATCCCAACGACTTCCCCGGCAGACATTCTTCTCGCCTCGGGTTTCTTAGGAACGAAAATTTCTGCTCCCGGCTTAACACTTGCGTAATTTTTGAAAAACAGAAAGCTTCTTGTACTTTCAACGGCGCCATTAGCATAAATAATATATGCTCTCCTCCTCTTTGCCCTATCCGCAAAACCTCCTGCACTTGATATATACTTCTTAAATCCTTTACCTTTTGAGTAGACCACAGTAACAGGCGACAAAACCTCTCCGCTTACCTTCACAGTTTGCAGTTCTCTCGGTACGGTTATGATATCTCCTTCTTGAAGAAAGAGGTCTTCCCTTCCACCCGGTTTCTTTAAGATCCTTGTCAAATTTATCCCTACGTAATCGTTTCTAACGGTTTCTACACCGCTAATGTCTGCCGATAGACTGTCACCTGTTTTTTTTTGAAGCCTCTGAAACTGTTTGAGTCTTTCTAATTCGACTCTCTTCTCGAAATCAGTGGTATCCTTCGCTAATGCACCTGGCCGCTGTAAAGAAGCGCCTTCCGTATAAGCATAAGCAGTAAACCCACCTGTTCGTTTCAGCACATCGGAAATACGTTCATTTTTACGAACAAGAGTATAGATTCCAGGATATAAAACCTCTCCCTGAACTTTTACTTGCTGTTGTATGGTGTACCCCGCCGAAGGTCTCACAACCACGATATCAAAAGGTTGCAAAACGAAACTTGCAGTTGCCGACTTAAGATCCTGACTTACATCCACCTGAAATACCTGTGCGGTAGTTGCCGATTCTGATAAAACATCGCTATTCTTTATCCTTCTTGATATTTCAATCCTCTGTGAGGTTGCCCCTTCCTTTAACCCACCGGCTTGCAAAATCGCATCTTCCAGAGTCATTCCTTCAGCGAAGCCAAACTGCCCAGGACGCTGCACTTCTCCATCCACACGCACAGTGAACTCTTCCTTCAAGTCAAAAATGGAGCTAATTACAACAACATCCTCCCGCTTCAAAGTGATGTCGGGTGCTTCTCCTGAGAGTACTTGTGCAACATCAAATGATATCAGTTCAGTTTGAAGATCACTTTTCAAACGTGTTATATATGCGCGGTTTCTGAAAGCGTCCTCTCGTAGCCCCTCAGCTCTCCGTATTAATTGACCAACGGTAAGCCCCTCTTCTAACTCAAACTGACCTGGTCTAAATACAGCACCCTCTATCGTTACCCTGTTTTCGAAACGGTCGAGAATCCGGTCTACGAAATATTTATCACCACTTGATGGCTGATAAGACGCAAATAGATCCGATGTCACATCAGCAATACGGCGTTCAGTCTCGGTATTTTTAAGAACCTTAACTCTCGCTTTATATGCTCTTTCAGTGAAGTCGCCCGTAAACCGAATTAAATCCGACAAGTCCTCACTAGGTAACATTTCGAAAATGCCTGGGCGTTTAACTTCTCCAACAACCTCAACCCTCGTCTGATATGTAGGGATACGTATTACGTCTTGGTCTTGTAGACGACTATTACTTTTAAACTGCCCGTTTAAAAGGAAGTCATAAATATCAAGCGTGGCAATTTTACGACCTCCTCTGATCAGTTCAATTTTTCTGAACGATCCATTCTCTGTCGGCCCTCCCGATGAGTATAATGCGTTAAAAATTGTCGCAAGAGATGGCAAAGTATATGTCCCAGGCTTAACGACCTCACCCGTGAGAATGACCTTTATGCTACGTATATTTCCTATTGCAATACTTAAAGATGTATTACCTGTTCTCAGGCCTGAATATATAGTAGCCATTCTTGATTTAAGTCTGGCTGTCGCTTGCTCAATGCTCATCCCTCCAACTGGAACTACTCCGACATAGGGAACATTGATTGTTCCCTCCGGAGACACTTTCAATTGATAGCTCGCTTCTGAATAGCCGTAGATGTCAATTAATAGCTCATCATCCGGTCCAATCTGGTAATTGCTTGGAGTAGCTAACCGGAGGTTCGGTTCAAAGGTCAGATTTTGATTCTTGAATAGATCCGCACCAAAAATTTTTGATTTTAGCTCTGCAAGAGCCTTTTCAGCATATGAGAGAGAGTCGACTACTCTATTCCTAGACTCATCAAATTCTTCTATGTCGTAACCATAAGTGCGGCCAGATTGAGTTGATTCGTTTCTCTTTGAGTCTGTTGATGTACCACTGTTCTTCTTAAAAGGAGTACTAACGCCTTTTTGCTGTGAAGATGCTTTCAACTTATCAACTCGCTGCCTCAACTTCTGAACCTCAGTAGCACTCATACCCCTCGCCTGAGCAACCTGCTCCAATTGAGCCTCCGAGAGTCCACTAGACTCGACTTGGTTTATAAATTGTTGGATCTGAGCATCACTCAATTCATCAACCCGGATATCACTAAAGTTTTGAGTATTTTGAGCCAGCGCAGGAGCGGCAAAGCTCATAATAAGAAATAAGATAAATAGGCAAATAGGTCTCACTTTCAACACACTTTCTGTTATGACTTACAACGACTGCGTTAGTAAATTTTTCAAAGTTAACATTTCGTTATTAATTACGCAGTATATATAAATCAATTATTCTCAGCTTGTAGGTAGACCTTCGACCCTTTCCCCTATCTGCTGCCTCCACATCGCATAATAAAGTCCTTTCTCTCCCAACAAATCCTCATGCTTACCACATTCAACAATATGCCCCTTCTCCAGCACAAAAATATTATCCGCATGCATAATAGTCGACAACCTATGCGCAATCAAGATCGTAATCCGATCATCCATAACCGATACATCCCTTATCGTCTTCGTGATCTCCTCCTCCGTTATAGAGTCTAGTGCAGATGTAGCCTCATCAAACACCAGAATATCTGGACGGCGTAATAAAGACCGCGCAATAGACAACCTTTGCTTTTCGCCGCCCGAAACTTTAACCCCCCCTTCACCAATTACCGAATCTAAACCCTTATCTGCACGAGCTAACAAGGTCATACAAGCCGCCTTCCGCATCACTTCCAGACACTCCTCATCGGTAGCCCCCGGCCGCACAAACTGCAAATTCTCCCGTATAGTACCCGAAAACAACTGCGTATCCTGAGTAACAAATCCTATCCGCTCACGAAGCTGATCCAAATCAATCTCCGAAGAAGGAACATTATTGTAAAGCACCTGTCCTTCCTTGGGCGTATATAATCCCACCAGTAACTTCACCAGAGTCGTTTTTCCCGACCCCGACGGCCCTACAAATGCAATAGTTTGTCCTTTAAATGTCTCGAAATCAATATTATTTAACGCACTCGTATTCGCCGACTGGTGCTTAAATGTGACATTCTTAAATCGCAAAGATTCAAGCTTCTCCAGCCGAACCGGGTTAACAGGCTTCACCTCCTTCGGCGTACTCATGATCGCCTTAAAGTTGGCTAATGACACCTCCGTCTCCCTATACGTATTGATAATATTCCCCAGTTCCTGCAGCGGACCAAAAATAAAGAACGAGTAAAGGAACAAGGAGAAGAATTCCCCCACCGAAATCTGATTATCATAAATCAGATACATCATCAGAAAAAGTACCCCATTCCTTAGCAAATTCACCAGCGTGCCCTGAATAAAGCTCAAACTCCTTACATACTTCACCTTCTTCAACTCCAACACCAGGATCTTTTCAGTTGTCATATTCAACCTCTTGATCTCCTGGGACGACAAACCCAAGCTCTTCACCAGCTCAATGTTCCGCAGCGATTCGGTAGTCGACCCAGCCAAAGCAGTCGTTTCAGAAACTATACTCTTCTGTACCACTTTAATCCGCTTACTCAATATAGAACTCACAGTCCCAAGAATCGGGATAACAGAAATATAAAACACAGCAATCAGCCAGTGAATATTAATCGCGTAAAAGAACACAAAGGTGATCCCTATGATGCTGGTGAAAACAATATTAATCGTCGCAATGATCAACTTCTCCGTATCCAACCGAACTTTTTGAAGTATCCCCAAGGTCTCTCCACTCCGCTGATCTTCAAAAACCTGATAAGGAAGCTCCAACGAATGCGCAAGGCCGTCCGAATAAATCTTAGCTCCCAGCCGCTGAGTAATTACGTTCACATAATAATCCTGGAAATTCTTCGCAATCCGCGATACCATCGCAACTCCCATAGCAGCCAATACCAACATCCCTGCTCCTTTAAAAAACTCCTCAGTCGTATAATCATCGTAATGGGTCACATACTTATCAATAATCTGCCTGAAAATCCAGGGATCCAGGAATGAGAATATTTGATTTATCGCAGCCAGAAGCAAAGCCAGCGCGATCAATCCCTTATAATTCTTTAAATACTCAAGCAGAATTCTCATAAAGCAATGTGGATAGATGTGGTAACATGCAAAAATAAGAAAGGGAACAGTGATCAACACTATTCCCTTTTTAAATTACTTTGAGCGGACTTATTATACCGTCATGATATCTTTTTCCTTAACCTCAGCTAACTTATCAATCTTAATGATATAAGCATCAGTCAGCTTCTGCACTTCACCCTCACCGGTCTTGATCTCATCCTCTGATACCCCTTCTGATTTCAGGCGCTGAATCTTGTTATTGATATCCTTGCGAATATTCCGTACAGCAATACGTCCGCGCTCTGCCTCTTCTTTAACTTTCTTAACCAGGTCACGACGACGCTCTTCAGTCAAAGGAGGTACATTCATGCGAATCACCATACCATCGTTCTGCGGGTTTAAACCAACGTTCGAATCAATGATCGCCTTCTCAATCTTCACCAACAAAGGCTTCTCCCATGGCTGCACCACAAGTGTGCGTGCATCAGGCGTGTTAATACTAGCAACCTGACTCAACGGAGTAGGTGTTCCGTAATATTCAACCATTACCGAATCAAGCATGGAAGGCATAGCCTTACCTGCACGTATTTTCAATAATTCCGCGTCAGCGTGATCAACGGCTTTATCCATCGTAGATTTTGCATCAGCTAATTGCTGTCTTATAAGGTCGTTCATAAAAAACTTATTAAAATCTATTATCCTTTAACCAATGTACCTATCGTTTCTCCCTGAGCAAGACGCATAAAATTACCCGGCTTATTCATATCAAACACAATGATCGGCAGTTTATTTTCCTGACAAAGTGTAAATGCCGTCATATCCATAACATTCAGGCCCTTATCATAAACCTCCTGGAACGTGATCTCGTCATAACGGACAGCGTTCGCATCTTTCTCCGGATCCGCAGTATAAATACCGTCTACACGAGTTCCTTTCAGCACAACATCCGCCTGAACCTCTATTGCCCGAAGCGAAGCACAAGTATCAGTAGTAAAATATGGGTTACCGGTACCCGCACCGAAGATCACAATACGTCTTTTTTCAAGATGCCTGACAGCGCGGCGGCGAATAAATGGCTCGCAGATCTGTTCCATCTTAATGGCAGTCATCAATCTGGTTTTCACACTAAGCTTTTCAAGTGCATCCTGTAGAGCCATACTATTGATAACAGTTGCCAGCATACCCATGTAGTCCGCTTGAACTCGGTCCATACCAGACTGCTCTGCACTCAGGCCACGGAAGATGTTTCCTCCGCCGATGACAATAGCCACTTCGACGCCCGTGTCAAAAACTGCTTTGATGTCTTTTGCATACTGAAGTACCCGATCGCTGTCAATTCCGTACTGTTTATCGCCCATTAGAGACTCTCCACTAAGTTTCAAGAGGATACGCTTATATTTCATTTTTAGAAGGTGTTTATAGAATTACAGCCAATTGAAGCCGGGCAAAGGTAATAATTTATGTAAGAAATAAAAAAGGGGTTCTCTTACACTAGCAAGAGAACCCCTTTTTATCAGGACTTTAGCGCCCAAAATATAATAAATATCAAGTTATGCTCCTAATTGAACGCGTTTGAATGCTTGTACAGTTAAGCCTTTAGCTACAGTATCAAGGAACTGCGCAACAGTTTTTGAAGAATCCTTCACAAACTCCTGGTTCAACAAAGTAGAATCTTTGTAGAATTTGTTCAGCTTACCGGCAGCGATCTTTTCAACCATTGCTTCTGGTTTTCCTTCTGCACGGATTTGCTCCTTAGCAATTTCAAGCTCGCGCTCAATAGTGCGGGAATCTACACCTTCCTTGTCAATAGCAACAGGGTTCATAGCAGCAATCTGCATAGAAACGTCTTTTCCTGCCTCGTCAGCACCTTCTGCATCAGCACTTAAAGCTACTAATACACCCAGACGGTAGTTACCGTGGATATATGCAATCACTTTCTCTCCTGTTACAGTCTCAAATTTGTTTACACCGATCTTCTCACCGATTTTTCCGGTCTGATCAATTACCTGATCAGAGATCTTCGAACCGTTAAGCTCCATTGCAGTTAATTCTTCAAGAGATGCAGGATTGTTAGCGATTGCTAAATCAGCAATACCGTTAGCGAAAGCGATGAAATCAGCGTTTTTCGCTACAAAGTCAGTTTCGCAGTTCACCTCAACGATGATACCGCGTTTGCCATCAGCAGTTGTTTTAGCGATTACTACACCTTCGTTAGACTCGCGGTCCTGACGGCTAGCGGCAACTTTAGCACCTTTTTTACGAAGGTAATCGATTGCAGCCTCAAAATCACCACCTGATTCTGTTAATGCTTTCTTACAATCCATCATACCTGCACCTGTTTGCTGGCGCAGTTTGTTTACGTCTGAAGCGGATATTTGTACAGTTGACATTTTTATTCTTTTTTTAAATACTTAATTAGATGAACCATCATAAGACCTGTCTAAACAGATTACTTATGAAAAAAGGCCGGCTTCATAACCGAATTCCGACCTTTTTATACGCTTTTTGCTCTATTAAAGAGCGAAGATTACTCTCCTTTTGATGCTTCAACTTCAGGAGTTGCTTCCTGTCCGTTGTCGATCTTTGCTTTCGCAGATGCTGCTTCTTTCTCAGCTTCATCTTCTTTCTCACGCTTGCGCTCATCTAAACCTTCCTGGATCGCTTTGATAATAATATCAGTGATCAGGGTAATAGATTTAGTTGCATCATCATTCGAAGGAATAGCGAAGTCGATGTTAGAAGGGTCAGAGTTAGTATCCACCATAGCGAAAGTCGGGATATTTAACTTCAACGCTTCAGTAACCGCAATATGCTCTTTCTTAACGTCGATCAAGAACAATGCTGCAGGAAGACGGTTCAAATCAGCGATACCTCCAAGAAGTGTCTCCAACTTGATACGCTCACGCTGAATCATTAATTTCTCTTTCTTCGATAATACATCGTAAGTACCGTCTTTAGTCATCTTGTCGATGTTAGACATCTTCTTGATTGACTTACGTACTGTAGCGAAGTTAGTTAACATACCACCTAACCAACGTTCAGTGATATAAGGCATGTTAACAGATTTTGCCTGCTCGGCCACGATATCCTTTGCTTGTTTTTTAGTTGCTACGAAAAGCACCTTACGACCAGACTTTACAATCTGCTTGATAGCTGCTGCAGCTTCTTCAACTTTAATTAAAGTCTTGTTTAAATCGATAATGTGGATGCCATTGCGCTCCATGAAAATGTACTGAGCCATTTTCGGATCCCATTTGCGGGTAAGGTGGCCAAAGTGTACACCTGCATCCAGTAAGTCCTGATATGTTGTTCTTGCCATTGTTTGATCCTCCTGAAATTAACGTTTACTGAATTGGAATTTTTTACGAGCTTTCTTACGTCCTGGTTTTTTACGTTCAACCATTCTGTCATCACGGGTCATAAGACCTTTTGCTCTCAATCCTGATTTAGTTTCCGGATCTAATTCAACAATAGCCTTCGCGATTGCTAAACGAACAGCTTCCGCTTGTCCTTTAACACCACCACCTGCAACGTTTACAGTGATATCAAATTTTCCGGCAGAACCAGAAACTTCTAAAGACTGATTAACGATGTATTGTAATGGTAAAGTTGGGAAGTACTCTTTGTAATCTTTGCTGTTAACGGTGATGTTGCCACTGCCATCGTTTAAATAAATGCGGGCAACTGCAGTTTTTCTTCTTCCTGAAGTGTTTGTAGTCGACATTTCTTTCTCTGATTAAAGTTTGATTTCTTTTGGACTCTGAGCGGCATGAGGATGCTCACTACCTGCATAAACATACAGATTGCCGAATAATGCACGGCCCAAACGATTTTTAGGTAACATACCACGAACCGCTTTCTCAATGATGCGGTTTGGATGCTTAGCTAACAACTCCTTAGGAGAAATGAAGCGCTGACCACCTGGATAACCAGTGTAACGAACATAAGTCTTGTCACTTAGTTTGTTTCCTGTCAGTTTTACCTTGTCTGCATTGATAACAATGACGTTATCACCGCAGTCTACGTTTGGGGTGAAACTAGGCTTGTGCTTACCACGGATCATCATCGCGATCTTAGTAGACAAGCGCCCCAAAATCTCGCCTTGTGCGTCAACAACTACCCATTCTTTGTTAACGGTTTTTTTGTTGGCGGAGACAGTTTTGTAACTTAACGTATTCACTTGCTTGATATTAAATTAATTAAACAATATACTATACCCCTAAAAAGGGTCTGCAAAGATAGAGTAAAATGTTTAATTATCAAAGGGTTGCTAAGAATTATTCAGTTTACGAGATTTTATTCCAGTGAATGCCCGGCTGACGCACATTGAAGTACTCCCTGAGCAGCTGATTTTCCTCTCCTTCAAGGCCGGGGTCTGCTTCAAAGATGGCAATCACTTCATTTCTGGCAACCTGAAGAATCTGCTGATCCTGCGCCAGATCGGCTAGCTTAAGATCCAAAACACCGCTTTGCTGCGTACCTTCAATATTTCCCGGTCCCCTAAGTTTCAGGTCTGTTTCCGATATCTCGAACCCGTCATTCGTGCGTACCATGGTCTCAAGGCGTATCTTTCCGTCTGCACTTAATTTGTTCGTACTCATCAATATGCAGTATGACTGTTCCGCACCCCGTCCTACCCGGCCCCGGAGCTGGTGAAGCTGCGACAGCCCAAAGCGTTCCGAATTTTCAATGATCATGACACTTGCGTTCGGCACATTTACGCCAACTTCTATAACCGTTGTTGCCACCATAATTTGCGTTTCATGTTTCACAAATCGCTGCATCTCAAATTCCTTGTCGGCTGCGCTCATCTTCCCATGAACGATACTGATTCGAAACTCCGGTAGCGGAAAAGCTCTCGAAATCGCTTCAATACCTGCTTCGAGGTGCAACAGATCCAGCTTCTCACTTTCTTTAATCAGCGGATAAACAACATATACCTGCCGACCCTTCGCTATTTCCTGACGCATAAAACCGAACATGCGCAGGCGTTGGTTCTCAAATAAATGCAAGGCCTTAATCGGCTTCCTACCAGCCGGAAGCTCATCTATAACAGATACGTCAAGATCTCCATATAAAGTCATCGCCAGCGTCCTTGGAATAGGCGTAGCTGTCATGACCAGCATATGAGGAGGTACACTGTTCTTACGCCACAGCTTGGCCCGCTGCTCCACGCCGAACCGATGCTGTTCATCGATGATAGCGAGTCCCAGATTTTGAAATTGTACCGGATCCTCAATAAGCGCATGGGTGCCTATTAGAATATTCAGGCTGCCATCTAATAACGATTCATGTATCCGCTTCCGGTCCTTCTTCTTTGTAGAACCGGTCAACAGCTCTACCTGAACAAAGTCCGCACCCACTAATTGTTGAATAGACAGATAATGCTGACGGGCCAGGATCTCCGTAGGCGCCATGATACAAGCCTGATAGCCATTATCCACAGCCAGCAACATCGTCATCAGCGCAACAACCGTTTTGCCACTTCCTACGTCCCCCTGCAGAAGGCGGTTCATCTGCACCCCGCGTTGTGTGTCAATCCTAATTTCCTTCAGAACCCGCTTCTGAGCATTGGTCAGATCAAACGGTAGCTTCGAAGAATAAAATTCATTAAACTTCTCTCCAACCTTTCCAAAAACGCAGCCCCTGAACTTTTCCGTACGAAGTAACTTATTACGAAGCAGCTTCAGCTGAATAAAGAAAAGCTCCTCAAATTTTAATCGCCTCACAGCCGCATCAAGCTCCTGTTGATCAACGGGAAAATGTACCCCCTTTATCGCCTGAGGCCTGGCTATTAAATCGTACTTCTTTAAAACATATTCAGGAATGGTTTCCCTGATAAGCGAGGCCGACAGATCGGTTAAGCTTTCTAGCAACTTCTGAATACCCTTACTGTCCAGATGATTCTGCTTAAGCTTCTCGGTAGAGTTGTACACCGGTTGCAGACTGAGATTCCCCAACTTCTTCGCAGCCGGATTGTAAACCTCCACCTCCGGATGAGAAATTGATATCTTCCCATTAAAATCGGTCGGTTTCCCGAACACAACGATAGCAAGACCGGGATGCAGAATTCGATCAATCCATTTTAGCGCACGAAACCATACCAGCTCCATAATGCCGGTATCATCCCGTAGCTGAACAACCAAACGTCGCGCTTGCTTTTCCCCAACAATTTCTTTCGATACAACCCTTCCTATAATTTGTATAAGAGGCAGACTTCCGTTTACTTCCCGTATTTTATAAAATCTTGTACGATCTATGTACCGAAAGGGATAATGCTGCAGGAGATCCTGAAAGGTAAAAATGGAAAGCTCCTTTTTTAACAACTCAGCTTTGTGCTGACCTACACCTTTCAGATACTCTATAGGAGTAATTAAACTAATTTCTGCCACAGGGCATCAAATTAGGCTTTCGTAGCGATTACAGAAATTTCCACATTAACACCTTTTGGCAGTCCGGCAACAGCCACTGTCTCCCTGGCAGGAAACTCATCCGCAAAATAAGACCCGTATATATCGTTTACGATAGGAAACAACGTCATATCAGACAAAAAGATAGTCGTCTTAACAACATCCGAAAAGCCAAACCCCGCTTCGTTCAATACGGCAGTCAGGTTTGCCATCACCTGTGTGGTTTCTTCCTCAATCGTCGAAGTAATCAACTGATTAGAAGATGGGTCTATAGCAATCTGGCCCGATACATATAAGAACCCGTTTGCCAGCACAGCCTGGTTATAAGGACCAATAGGAGCGGGCGCTTTGTCTGTATTAATAATCTGCTTCATACTATAATATATACCAGTCAATAATCTTGTAAAGTATTCCTAACACAAACAACAGGATGGCGATAGCATTAATAAAATGCATTACCTTCAAATTGAAGCTCTGAGGACGATCCCGATCATTTTTCCTAAAGAAATGCATAAAGCAAATTTAAGAAAAATATAAGCGAAATCTATTTCACAAAAAAGAGGGCCCTTGTAAGGGCCCTCTTCCGATAATATGCTTAATACTATATTATCTAAGATTATTTAATCTCAACACGACGGTTCTGCATACGACCTTCTTCAGTTGTGTTTGAAGCAACCGGACGGCTTTCACCGTAAGCCTTAACAGTTAAACGGTTCGCGTCAACACCAGAGTTTACTAAGTAAGTTTTTACAGAGTTAGCTCTGTCTCTTGACAAGCTCATGTTGTATTCGTCAGAACCTTCAGCTGAAGCATGACCTTCTAAAGACAATACTGAAGAAGAGTTAGCTCTTAAGTCAGAAGAAACCTTATCCAAAGTAGGGTAAGAAGAAGTCTTCAATACTGAGCTATCAAACTCAAACTGGATAGTTCCGTAGTTACCCTGAGATGTAGAATCAGCTGTAGGAATTACAAGAGGGCAACCAGCTCCGTCAACAACAGTACCTGCAGGAGTTCCTGGGCATTTGTCAAATCTGTCAGATACACCATCACCATCAGCATCAGCAGAAAGTTGGTTTACAGTGTTCTCTAAAGTGCTTACGCGAGTCTTCAAAGCTTCAACTTCCTGACGCAATGTAGGATCTTTCAACTCATCATACATTAAAGCAACAGGGTTTGACCATTGAAGGCTTGGTTTTGATTTGTTACCTAAAGTAAACTCAAGACCAGCGTATCCATAAGACCATTTGTCTTTGTTAGAAGGACCGTTAGCCCAAGTCGCGTCTAAGTTGTCAGCATCAAGGAAGTTCATGTCGTATCCTAAGTTGAAGGCAACAACTTCACCTAACTTGAAGTTAATACCAGCACCTACAGGGATAAACAATTCAGTTCTGTCGTTTGCATCAGGTGAATACCCAGTTAAACCAGCACCAGCCTGGATAAAGAATCCAACGTTTTTCTGTCTGCTTAAGAAAGAAACAGTTCCAACATTAACAACACCCTTTAAAGATACTGCATAGTCTAAATCAGTCTCAAACTCAGCTGATCTTCCAGCAGGAAGAGGAGTTCTTCCATCGTTAGTATCAAAGGTTCCACCAACTTTACCTCTGTGCGCATCTAATTTCAACGCGAAAGAAGGTGCTAATTGTTTCTTAATGAAAAGACCGTAACCTAAGTTAGCGTCCCAATCATTGTAGTCATTGGTTCCGAAAGGAATAACTGGTGTTAAAACACCGCCGTTAACTCCGATTGACCATGTTCTGTACTGAGATCTCCCGCCAAACACCGTGGCAGCAGATGTTGAAGTAGTTGTAGTTTCCTGTGCAGTAGCAGCTAATGTAGCAACTGACAACAAAGAACTAGCAACAACTTTCTTAATTGTAGAATAATTCATGTTTTTAGTTTGTTTTAAGGTTAAACAAATTTTTAATTGTGCAATTTTAACAAAAATAAATATAAAGCCAAATAGTCAAACTCTATACCACTTTGTCCAATTAAAACACATTTCTGTGCATTTAGTTTGCTCATGCTCCGAAAAAACATCAAAGTAAACGCCATTATGAAGCTCCAGCCACACAATAAACTACTACTCAATACGTTGACAAACAACAAGATACGCTAAACTTCAAGCCAAATACAAATTATGGTAAATATTTTTTCGTTTTAGGGTAAATAGTATTTGCTACTTAATCGTAACGATTTTTTCTATACCTAACATGCCATTCGGTCATATAGGCAGTACTTTTTTCAAGACAGATTTTCTATCGTTACAAATAAGTTACTTGAAATTAGGCCTTTTAGTCTGAAAACCAGCAAGGACACTGACCTAAAATCTAGTCATCACATTATATTCCCTTAATTGCTTAGGATTTATTTACTTTCGCATATCATACATCTCCAGGACATCACCTCAATACCATAAAGTCAGAACAGGCATAAGTAGCGTTACTAACTGTAGCGTTTACTAAAATCCGCCCGTATTGTTCTTATCTGTGGAAATTAACTACAAATTGCTTTTAGATGCCACTACCGACGTCTTCATTAATTATATCTACATATAACTGGCCCGAGGCATTAGAATTATGCCTGCTGAGTGTAGCGCGCCAAAAAACGCTGCCGGCCGAGGTCATAATTGCCGACGATGGTTCCGGTGAGGATACCATGCAGGTTATCGAACGGTTTAAAAAGACCCTTCCGGTTCCACTTATACATGTATGGCACAATGATAGAGGGTTTAGAAAAACGGAAATTTTAAATAAGGCAATAAAAGAAAGCTCCTCCGTCTATATAATACAAGTCGACGGCGATGTTATCCTTCATCCCTACTTTATATGGGACCATCTCGAAATAGCCGAGAAAGATGCGTTCGTAAGAGGTACCAGAGCACGCCTTACAAAGCAGATGACAGAAGAGATTATCCTTTCCAGGCAGACAGAACTAAATGCCTTTTCAAAAGGAGTATACCACAGACTCAATGCTATACGGTTACCCCTTTTCAAAACCCTGGGCATTCGTAAGGAAATGCGCAGCAGAAGCGTAAGAGGCAGCAATCTAGCTTTCTGGAAGTCAGACTTTGTTTTAGTTAACGGTTATAACAATGAACTGCAAGGCTGGGGACACGAGGACGAAGAACTAGCTGCACGCTTTATCAACAACCGGATAATAAAGAAAATCGTAAAGCTTAGCGCTGTTCAATATCATCTCCATCATGAAGAAAATTCGAAAGATCTTGAATCTTTTCATTCAATAACGTTAGAAAACACAGTAAAGAATACCCTTAAATCCTGCGCTAACGGATATAGCTGCAATTAATATGAGAAAAGAAGCAATCAAAACATCCTTAATTATCTCAACCTACAACTGGGCGGAAGCTCTTAATTTGTGTTTATTAAGTGTATCCAGACTGTCCGTGCTTCCCGACGAAGTGATTATTGCCGACGACGGTTCCAGAAGTGATACTTATGAGTTAATCAAACTTCATCAGCAATCTTTCAAGATTCCTTTAATTCACGTATGGCATAAAGATGAAGGATTTCAGCTGGCCAAAATCAGAAACAAAGCAATCGCCAAAGCACAGTATCCATATATCATCCAGGTAGACGGTGACCTTATATTGCATAAGCACTTTATAAAAGACCATATAGAAATTGCTCGCAAAGGAACATTTGTCACAGGTAGCCGCGTTCTGATGAACGACGAGCTTTCGGGCATGATGATGTCCACTGAGACAACCACTGCAAACATCTTCACACCGGGGATCAGGAATCACTTCAATAGTCTTAGAATTAAATTTCTGAGAAACTACCTGGCCGACCGCTATCACCAAAAAGACATCGACTCCATCCGCGGCTGCAATATGGCATTCTGGAAAAACGACATCATCAAGGTTAACGGCTATAACGAAGAATTTGAAGGATGGGGCGGAGAGGATCAGGAGATTGCTGTACGCATGCTTAATGCCGGAATAAAAAAGAGGGTAATAAAAATGGGCGGCGTAGTGCTCCATATTGCACATACCCATTACTGCAGATCAAAACACAGCGAGAATGATCATCGCATGCTACAAACGCTGAGAGAAGAAATCACCTATTGTCGCCAGGGCATTAGTCAGTACATCAATAATAACCGCATTCCAAGGCTGGGTAATTTAACTTAGAAAATCATTTGTACTAGCTGGCAGCGCGAAGTCAGCTAGTATTCTCAACAAATCCACTTTAAGGCCATAAACAGCAACAGCGCTGTCACTACAAGCTTCACGATCTTCCATCTATTCAGCCGAAAAGGACTTGGGTATGCCTTTCTAAAACCAAAATCAATCATTCTGCACATAGATAGAAACCTTCTTTGTCGCAGCAGCGCCCAAAAGAACCCGAGCTCCTGCGCATTCTTGTGTAACATCATTTGCCATATAAGTATCAGGTTAACTTTATGCGAAGCCGTTATTGAACGGATCGCATTCGTAATTAGCTCCGCTAAGAGAACGATTCCAAACAAAGTCAGCACCGTTCCATAGTGAATGCCGGCGATTAACATAAAAGGAGCCAAAAGCACCAACAAAAAAAGCGTCTCAATAGTATTAGAAAAGTCAAGACAACTATATTTCCTAATATGAGGCAACTGGAGAATAGTTGCATTCCCGTATCCGTATCGAAACATTCTTTTTACCTGGCTTCTCCCTTCACCCCACCATGGATGACAGACAACAGCATCTGGCAAACTAAGATAACGCTTACCATTTTCCTGACTGTTCCTCGTCAGCAGCTCCACATCTTCACCTCCTATAGTCAATTCCGTACGAAAGCGCCGGTCTCCAAGCAAAGACCTGTTAAGCATCAAGTTCGCAGTCGGGGCCCATGCCTGTTCTTTTTTGAGCCTGCTCATTCTGAAGAAGCCCACAGCACCATTCAAATCCAACGCACTGGTAACGTCATTAAAAGGCTGCGGAAACTCTGTAACACCTACAAAACCCAAGCTATCAGGATGTATCCTAATTGCTTCAGCATACGCATTCAGCAAATCAGCCGAGGGCACGATATCATCATCAAGGAAAAGAATCCATTGACCATTACCCTCCTCGATCCCCCTGTTACGGGTATAGGAAGGACCGCTATTGACTTTGTTCACCAACAATTTGATATTCCCCACATCCGCCAAACCTTGTATTGCAGGAGGAATCTTTACCTGCGGGTTATCGCAGATCAAAATATAGTTTACCTGTAAGCCAACTGGCGGGGACAAGTTAAAAATGGGTATGAGCAAATGCTCCTCCATCCGAAACGAGGGAATAATAATATCTATTTGGTTGGGAAGATCAGCTGACATGAGTAAGGGAAAAATCAAAGCCTATTTACTGTTGGATGCCAAATATACTTATAACCGTAGAATAGTTAATTTTGCACCTATTCAATTATACATATGCTTATACATCAACAAGGAGGAAGCCGGAAAGACCACTACCCATCAGACCCAGCCAAACCACTCATCAGCATCATTCTAGTTACGTTAAATGCCGAAGCATATTTACGCACCTGCCTGCTTTCAATCATTAATCAACAGTACAGGAATATAGAGCTTTTGGTCTTCGATGGCGTAAGCACGGATTCAACTCTTGAGATTATAAAAGAAAAAGACACTCATATTAGCTATTGGCAAAGCAGTCCCGATCAGGGCATATATGACGCGATGAATAAAGGTATACAGCAGGCAACAGGTGACTGGATATATTTCATCGGCGCAGACGACAAGCTATTGGACGGCTTCAGCGAATTAGCCGCCCAGCTAAAAAACAAAAACACACTCTATTACGGCATGTGCGAGCCACTGGGGATACTGTTTACAGGAAAATATTCCAGGTACAAGCTCTCTAAATACGGAATGAACCAACAAGCTCTTCTATACCCCGCGACAACATTAAAAGAAAAAGGATACGACACAAGGTATCGGGTATACGCCGATTACGCTATAAATATTGAAATATGGGGAAACAACAGCATACCAAAAAAATACTTCCCTATTGTAATAGCCGAATATAACATGAACGGCTTTTCCTCTTATGCAGATGACCAGCTCTTCAAAGCCGATAAGCCCTCACTAGTACGTCAGCATCTCGGTTGGTTCACTTATATCCGTTATCTATACAAAAGAAACAGAGAGCTACGAAAGCCTGGAAGCACGTTCTTCTGACAATTAAACACATAGCTACCAGCATTTTTAATACTTTTGCAGATTAATCCCTTAGATGAAAACATATTTCCGACTATTATCATTTGCAAGACCTATCGAAAAGTTTGCAATTCCTTATATCGTAACCACATTGCTTGCTGTATTTTTCAATACGCTCAACCTCGCACTTTTGGTACCCCTGTTGACATTTCTCTTCAATACCAATGGTGCCGAAGCAACATACACAAAGCCAGAAAGTGCCTGGAATATGATGGGTAATTTCAACTATTACTCTCAAGTCATCAACGAGCAGTACGGAACTTACGGTGCATTGCAATTTATTTGCGTCGTGATAGTGGTCTCGGTTTTGCTGAGTAACCTCTTCAAATACATTTCCCAGCGCATTATGGAGAACTTAAGGATTCATACCCTGCTGAACATTCGTAAGGCAGTATTTAATAATGTGATGGACATGCACCTGGGTTTTTTCAATAATGAACGAAAGGGAGACATCTTATCAAAGATTACCAATGATGTTCAGGTAGTGCAGTTCACAGTAACCGGCACACTTCAGGTTGTATTCCGTGAGCCTTTCCAGCTCATAGCATATCTGGTAACGCTCTTTGCTATCTCCTATAAACTTACCTTTGTCTCAATCTTATTCATCCCCATTTCTGCCATCTTCATTGCAAGACTGGTAAAGAGCTTAAAGAACGTCGCCTCCAATTCCCAGTCTTCGTTTGGTGTGATGGTAAGCAACTTAGAAGAGGCACTTTCTGGTGTAAAAATCATTAAAGCGTTTAACGCGTCTTCCTTCATAAAGCAAAAGTTTAATAATGAGAATGAGAACTTCTCTGAAATGGGAAGACAAATGGCAAAAAAGCAACAGCTTGCCTCTCCTATATCTGAGTTTCTCGGGGTCCTCATGGTTGTATTTATCGTATTATATGGCGGCAGCATAGTATTAAGCGGCGATACTGATTTCACAGCTCCTATGTTTATTGCATATATTGGGATATTTTCGCAGTTAACACGCCCTGCAAAGGCACTATCAGATTCCTTTACTGGCGTCAACCTCGGTTTGGCTGCTGGTGAGCGTATTCTTGAGCTTATTGATATGAAGCCCGGAATTCAGGATAACGCCAATGCAATTGAAGTAACCGGATTCAACGAAAAGATAGTTCTTGACAATGTTGTATTCGCGTATGGTGACAGAAGCATCCTCAATCATGTATCACTTGAAATACCGAGAGGCAAAACAGTCGCCCTTGTTGGCCCTTCAGGGGGTGGAAAATCAACCTTGATGGACCTCATACCACGTTTCATCGAGCCTCAAAGCGGAACCATCTATTTCGATGGAGTTGACATCAGGCAGATAAAGATGGATTCTCTTCGTGCACAGCTTGGCTTCGTTAATCAGGAATCCATCTTGTTCAACGACACGATTTTTAATAATATCGCCTTTGGCAAACCTGACTCTACCCCTGAGGACGTAGAAGCAGCCGCGCGCATTGCGAATGCACACGACTTCATAATGAATACCGAAAACGGATATCAAACTAATATTGGTGATCGTGGGGTGAAGTTATCAGGTGGACAAAAGCAGCGCATCAACATAGCGAGAGCAGTTCTAAAAAACCCTCCAATCATGCTATTGGATGAGGCGACATCAGCACTCGACACTGAGTCTGAAAAGCTGGTTCAAGACGCACTGAATAAGCTCATGCAAAACAGGACAACGCTTGTAATTGCTCACCGCCTCAGCACAATTCAGGACGCAGATCTCATTCTTGTACTGGATGCAGGACGAGTAGTTGAAAAAGGAACGCATTCCCAATTAATGGCAAACAATGGGGTATACAGACGTCTTGTAGAAATGCAGACATTCGCAGAATAAAATTCACACTTTTCTAAACATTGGTGTTACATCATCGAACTGGACAACGTATATATTAAACGTATACTTCAATAATGTCTTCAAAAAAAAACAAATTTCGCCTTACACGATTCATTCTTTTAAAATTATCGTACATACTCAGATTCCTGGTAAAATTTCGGAGGCCCTCGAAGCGGCTCCTTATAATTAAGATAGACGCGATAGGAGACTACATTCTCTTCCGGAACTATCTAGAAGTACTACATAAATCAGAAAGATTCAAAGATTACGAGATTGAATTTTTAGGTAATGATTCTTGGAAAGATCTTACATGGCAATACGACAGTAATCTCGTCTCGAAATACTGGTTTATCAATGAGCAATGGCTGTTGGTGCACCCAGTTAACGTTTTAAAACTGGGTATAAGCCTTTTTAAACGGAGGTATGAGTTCGTATTACAACCAACCTATTCGAGGACTTTATTAGCAAATGGTCTTTCTGCTTTGGCGTCCGGAAAACAAACAATCGCCTTCAGGAGTAATCATGAAATACATCCTCGATACAAAAAACAGACTGATCGTTTTTACTCGACTTTATTGGATTTACCAGAAGACATTTTTCATGAATACGAGCGTAATCATAATTATTTCTCTCAGATCTTAAAAAACCCTGATCTCCCATGGGTTGAACTGTCTTTACCTGTAAAAGAAACCGAGCGATCAGGCATAATAATCTTTCCGGGTTCCAGTGACCACAAAAGGAATTGGCAAGAGGAAAAATTCGCAGAGCTGATACAGCGTCTGCTAACCACTTCGGAAGAAATGATTATTCTTACAGGCGGCCGGGCGGAAGTTCCACTATCCTGTTCGATTATAGGGCGATTGCCGGAGACCACAAGACTTGTCGATCAAACGGGCGATACAACGCTTCCCAAACTGGTAAACTTGGTATCACACGCACGGTTCGTCATTTCAAATGACACAAGTGTTGTTCACATGGCCGCAGCCTGCAAGACGCCCGTAATCTGCATTCAAGGTGGGGGACACTTCGAGAGATTCACTCCTTACTCGGATAAACTTAAAAATCGTCCTATTTGCGTTTATGAAAAGATGCCTTGCTATAACTGTAATTGGGAATGTCAGTTTTCAACTTTTATTAATGATCCTTATCCATGTATTTCAAGCGTTAACGTAGACGCTGTATGGAGAGAAGTTGACAAACTATTAGAGATTACCTCAACAGCCAATATCAAGAAGCTCGCTGAGTACATAAGTCCCTCTCCGGAGCTTTCACAAAAAACAACCCCAACTTCCTACCATAAAGTATCTATCATCACTGTCACTCTAAATGCGGCGGGGTATCTGGAAAGATGTATAGAAAGCATTTTATCATACAAAAACCTGAATATAGAATTCATCATCTGGGACGGAGGAAGTGTCGACGGCACGATTGATATAATAAAGAAATATGAGAAGCACATCGCATTTTGGAAAAGCGAGAAGGATTCTGGTGTGTATGACGCCATGAACAAAGCTGTAAAAGTTGCAACTGGCGACTGGATCTACTTCCTCGGAGCTGATGACGCTCTTCTTGAGGGGACTGAGCTTATCGTTTCAAAATTCGAAGATCCTGATACAATTTACTACGGCGATATCAGCTATAGTGGGCAGAGAATGATTCGTGAAGCCTATAACTCGTATAGACTTGCAAATGAAAACATATGTCATCAGGCCATCTTTTATCCAAGACATGTTTTTGATTTGTATACATATGACCTGAAATACCCTGTTGCTGCAGACTGGGTGCTTAACATGAAGTTATGGTCTGACAAGAGGTTCAAGTTCGAGTATCATCCCTTTGTTATTGCTGACTTTAGTGATTCAGGAATTTCATCCATGAACAAGGATGTCAAATTTTTTGAAGATCAATTATCCATTCTCAGGAAGTCCTTGGGCTTTTGGATTTACGTTCGTATGTGGCTCAAAATGTTCAAGAAAGGTCGCAAATAATTCCTAACCTCAGTCAAGCTTAAGCTTCCTAATAAGCTTTTGATAGATAGCTGGTACCTCAATTTTATTGCCGTAATAGACACCCACAGATGAGCCTAATGATTCAATAAATCTAAGTGTTTTGAATAAATCAGGCCTTAGTTTCAACTTATAGTATTCCTTTAATAGCCTGAGCTCTCTTTTCGTTGAAGGTCTGGGAACTAAACTTTTAATTTTCTGAGAGTATTCAGGTAAAACCTCCACATGAAACATGTGATAACAAGAGCTAGTTCCAAAGACTAACTTCTTCAAATAGCCCGGTTTTAGCTTTTCCGATGCTATCATGTGTCTTAGACTAAGAGAAGGAGAAGTTCCGGCGGATTGTCCCTGCGCGATGACTGTCATCACCAGCTGAGTGTCGTCTCCGCTGGTCATTTTACTGCCGTTCCTTCCAGTTAAACTAAACCTCCCCTCCTCTATACCTTTAACATAATCATTCGTGAGCTCACGTCTGATGCATAACCCCGTTCCTAGTGGGTAGCAGGATTGCCATTGGCGAATCATTGCGTATTCGACAAATACATTTCTTTTTTCCTGGAAAATAGACGCAAGTTCTTTCAAGCGGGGCGATTCAACTCCATCAACGAAGTCTACCTCTACGATGCCAGGGCCCCAGGCCCCAACTTCAGAATAGGTGTTCCATAAGATGTTGAGCGAAAGAAGATAACCTTTATCAGGTTCATTATCATCATCAAAAAATACAATATAGTTCCCTTTAGCCTCCTTTATGCCGCCAAGCCTTGCCTTTATAAGCCCCTGCTCTAGCACCCTGATAACTCGAATTCTAGGATCAGACTGGAGGCGTCGTTTAATACTCTCCCGCTTCCTTAAAGGGATAGTGCTATTGTTATCAACTATTATTATCTCAACGTTAAGATCATTCAGCTGGAGTGATTGTATAGAATCAATACACCTTTCGAGCAATCTGTCTTCCTGGTTATATGTGCAAACAATAATTGAGTAATCCATTTAGCCTTTGTATTTATTTATGCGTAGAAAAGTTGCGTTTATAACATCAGCTCAGTTTTCACGTCAAACGGTCAGAGCTAAACTGCAATTATATTAAAAACTACGGTCCTATACTAATAGCATTTGCTTATTGCCATTAATTGCAATCGAAAATGCTTATTTTTACCAGTCATTCGAAGCTATCTCCATAATGTCAACTACTAGTTCTTACCAAACGCGCTCTGCTGTCCTGTTCATAATATTCAACCGGCCCGATACAACATTCAGAGTATTCGCAAAAATCCAAGAAACAAGACCTAGCAAACTTTACATCGCTGCAGACGGGCCTCGGTCAGACAATACCATGGATCAAGAGCACTGTACGGAGGTCAGGTCTGTGATAGATAAGATCGACTGGCCGTGCGAAACAAAAACGTTATTCAGGGATAAGAATTTAGGTTGCAAATACGGTGTATCCACAGCTATTAACTGGTTTTTTGAAAATGAACAAGAAGGGATAATATTGGAAGATGATTGTCTTCCGAGCAATGACTTTTTCCGCTTCTGTGATTCGATGCTTGAGAAATATAGGAACGATACGAGAATCCGACACATTACTGGCTGCAACTTACAACATGGAAAGAAATGGGGATCCGCGTCTTACTACTTTTCTAATAATGTGCATGTTTGGGGATGGGCTGCGTGGAATAGAGTCTGGCAACAATATGACGTAGAATTGGCGAACTACAATGAAGATGAAGTAGAAGAACAGTTTTCTAAGATCTTCCCCGAACCTTTGCTCGTAGAAAGCTGGACAGAAATATTTGCAAAGATGAAGAGAAACGAAATCGATACCTGGGACTACCAACTCGGAATCGCAAATTTCTTCAATAACGGATTATGTATTATCCCGAATTTCAACCTGATTTCAAATATCGGATTCGGGCCGAACGGCACACACACCTTTTCGGAGAACGATCGAAATGCCAACCTATCTTTTGAGGAATTACCCGATGTGATTGTTCATCCCAAATTCATCTTACCGGAAAAGCGAGCTGATATGTTCACGTGGAATGCAGATTTCCATATCGAAAATAGAAAGAAGGCAAAAGCAAAGAAAGAAGGGATGATAAAGTATCAACTGAATAAACTGTTTAAGCTTTTGAAATAAGCCGGTTGCTTCATGCTCAACTGACGATCGATTATGATTGAAATAAAATCCCTTTATCGACTTTGGATTCAATATAATAAAGAGATATCCTGGTGCAAAGATTCGAACATCAAAGTTTTCAACTTTTGGAATTTACAGAAGCCGGCGGATCTGTGGTTTTATCAATTCATCCAGCATCATTTTGGAGAAAGACTATCAAAGAAGAACTCTATCGCCCTTTTTTCCGTAATGGGCGACAGGCGAAAAATCAGGCTGAACAGAAGTAAAGTAAAAGTCTTTTTCACAGGCGAAAACACTACTATATGGAAGGACTATAAAGACCACTGCATCCATGAAGTTGATCTTTCCATGGGATTCGAGTTCATCCATGTAGATAACTATCTTAGGTTTCCACTTTGGTTGTTGTATATTTTAGATCCTCGTTCTGATTACCAGGCTGTAAAAAATTCAGTTCACAAGATATCCCGTATCAACGACGAACGTCAATCTTATCCAAAGAGGTTTTGCTCCCTGGTCTGTCGACATGATGGGAATGGAATACGGACGGAGATGTTCAATTTACTGAGCCCTGTCGGCCAGATTGACAGTGCAGGTCCATTTTTGAATAACACTAATGAACTTCGGGAGCTTTATAACAATCAAAAACAAGAGTACATTAAAAATTATAAATTCAATATCTGTCCCGAGAACTCGAATACAGCTGGATATGTAACGGAAAAACTTTTCGAATCGATAAGCGCAGGATGTATCCCACTATATTGGGGAAATGAGAATCCAGAGCCCGAAGTACTCAACAAGAACGCTATATTGTTCTATAAAGGAGCTGAACATTCGCACGAGCTTACAACGCACGTTCGGGAACTCCATTACAATGAAAAGCTATACAGGGAGTTTATCTCGCAGGAGACCTTCGTCCCAACAGCAGCAGAATATATATGGGATAGACTCAACATGCTCAAAGAACACTTGAATAGGCTGTTAAAAACGTAGGGCGCTACCACTTCTACGATTCTGACGCGTCTGTATATGGTGCATCAGAAACTTGCCGTACATTTGCCTATGCTTTTGAGAGAGACCATTCATAAGATCAGGAGAAATAAAGTATTCTATTATGCGAACCACTATCTCCAGCTAGCAGTTCCTTCTTCTTTATTTAGAAAAGTCCTGCCTGGAAAGCTAAGAAGCTTCGACAAATATGACACCGCATATATCAGAAGACGTGTGGACTACTACAATAAGCTGAATACGTTCAGCCAAGCCAGTAACTTAGACACCTTTCTGAAAGACATCCCGTCTATCAAAACCAACAGCGCATACCGCGTTGACACACTAGAATATAGCCGGTATTTCAGCCAGACCTTCAAAGCAAATTTCCTTTTTGGTGATGTAACCACGGTTGCAGACGTACCATCTATACAAAAAAGCAGGCCTGTAAACGGGGATAACACCAACGCCGTGATATTGAAGCTTGACAAAAAACGTCACTTCTTCTTCTTAAAAGATCGTAAAAAGTTCTCCATTAAAAAGAATATGCTGATTGGCCGGGCTCACATCAGTCAGCCGCATAGGATGAAATTCATGGAGATGTACTTCGATCATCCTCTCTGCGATCTTGGTCAGGTAAATACAAACGCCGGCAACCCGAAATGGTTAAAACCGCGCATCTCCATGCTGGACCATCTTGATTACAAATTCATTCTTAGTCTGGAAGGAAATGATGTAGCGACAAACTTAAAATGGATCATGTCTTCCAATTCAATCGCAGTCATGCCTAAACCTAAATATGAAACTTGGTTTATGGAAGGAACACTTATTCCGGACTTTCACTACATTCAGATTAAAGATGACTATTCGGATCTTGAGGAAAGATTACAGTATTACCTTGACTATCCAGAAGAGGCCCAGAATATTATAAACAACGCTCAGCAATATATAAAGCAGTTCCTGAACCCCGAACAGGAAGACCTGATTTCCCTGCTTGTCTTGCAAAAGTACTTCTACTGCACTTCCCAGACGAATGAGTATCCGTTAAAAGATTTATTATAACATTTACCCTTATATTACGATTTATATAATCGGCTAAAGTTATAACATGAAAACGAACATCATTAATATTGGGAACAGTCAGGGAATTCTTCCTGCGATTCTTTTAAGACAGTTCGAATTATCTAATAAGTCAACGGTAGAAATGGAAGTTAGCAATGGCATTATTATCATTAAGCCGGAACCTCGTCAAGGATGGGCTGAGGCTACTAGCCAAATGCACTCAGCTGGAGATGATAGTCTACTTTTAGGTGACGTTCCGAATGAATCCGACAAAGAGGAATGGACTTGGTAAAGTACTAACCCACCCAAGGCAGAAACTTATCTTTGTCTACCGCTAGTAAACGAGGTTTCTTCGTATTCAACTGCTCCCCATTCAAAACCCGTTCATACATTTCCACATAGCTTCTTGCCATAGAGTCAGCTAAGAAACGATCACAAACATACTCGTAGCAGGCCTTGCGGTTATATCCATCAGCATCTTTCAACGCCTCTGCCAGCTCCTTAACAGAGTCAGACAATATTCCCATCCCCTCCGTTACAATTTCCGGCAAGGAGCCATAAGGCGTCCCGAAAACTGGGCAACCAAAATATAGACTTTCGATCAGTGCTATTCCAAACGGCTCATGCCATCGTACGGGAAAAATCAAGCCTTTAGAGGCTGTCAGATATGAGTTCTTTACATCACCTCCCACCATACCTCGAAACCGCACATTTAAATTAGGTGTAAATCTAAACCCCATTTTTAGGTTCAGCCTCGACCCTCCCAAGACTTCCAGTCGCTCGCCGGCTGCCGAAGCAACATCTATAGCCCCTTTCACATTTTTGATCCTCCAGGCAGCTTTTCCAAGAAAATGAAAATAATTTCGCTTAATAGTAAAATCAGGCCTGCCATATTCTGCCGCATCTATTCCGTTATAAACGTAAGCGGTAGCATTATGCCGCGTTGCATGATCCTTAGATACAAATACCGAGTTGACCGGAAACACTGTTTCTGCACCATAATTGCCATGAATGGTCGCAATATATGGGCACTTGTCAAAATCCCCAACCGGTTGCTGAAAGTGCACAACATCTGTATCCTCTGGAACCTGCTGTTCGACAGGAAGCAATACATCTCTTATAATCACCTCGCCAAAAGGGCACTCCGAACCATCCTTAACCAGATAGGTAACGCGATGACCTAAAGCAACCAACTCCTTACCCAGCCACCAGATAATACGCTCAGTGCCACCATATAGAAACGCAGGGATCTTAGAGTCGCTTACTATCAGAACATTCATGCCCGAAGTTATATATAAACACCAAAAAAGGCGACCTTTTGAGGCCGCCTAATTGATTCTTTAGAATACTATAGTATTCACTTAAGGTCAAAAAAAATTACAACTTCCTCTTCACCTCAACATTTTCGTATGCCTCAACAATATCACCTTCTTTAATATCATTAAAGTTGTGAATGTTCAAACCACACTCGTAGCCCTTCGTAACTTCCTTCACGTCATCTTTATAACGTTTCAATGAAGCCAGCTCACCTGTGTAAACAACCACACCGTCACGTACGATACGTACCTTGCTGTTACGCGTGATCTTTCCATCAAGAACCATACATCCTGCGATAGTACCCACCTTGCTGATCTTGAATGTCTCACGAATTTCAACGTTCGCAACGATCTTCTCTTCAAACTCAGGAGCAAGCATACCTTCCATCGCTGCTTTCACTTCATTGATCGCATCATAGATGATCGAGTACAGACGGATGTCAATCGCTTCCTGCTCAGCCAGCTTACGCGCACTTGCAGAAGGACGAACCTGGAAACCAATGATGATCGCATCAGAAGCAGAAGCCAGCAATACGTCTGATTCAGAGATCTGACCTACCGATTTATGAATGATGTTCACCTGGATCTGCTCAGTAGATAGTTTCAATAATGAGTCAGATAATGCCTCGATAGATCCATCCACGTCACCCTTAACGATGATGTTAAGCTCCTTAAAGTTTCCGATAGCCAAACGACGACCGATTTCATCCAATGTAATATGTTTCTGAGTACGAAGACCCTGCTCACGCTGTAATTGCAGACGTTTGTTTGCGATGTCACGAGCTTCACTTTCACTCTCCATAGCGTTGAACTTGTCACCCGCAGTAGGAGCACCCGACATACCCAACACCTGAACCGGCGTTGACGGGCCAACTTCATTCACACGTTGTCCGCGTTCATTGGTCAATGCCTTCACACGACCGCTATAACTTCCTGCCAGAATTGGATCACCGATCTTCAGCGTACCCGCCTGGATCAATACCGTGGTAACAATACCACGTCCTTTATCAAGCGCTGCCTCGATAACCGTACCTGTAGCACGTTTATTCGGATTTGCTTTCAGATCAAGCAATTCAGCTTCCAGCAATACTTTCTCTAGAAGCAGGTCCACGTTCATACCCGTCTTACCGGATATTTCCTGGCTCTGGTATTTACCACCCCAGTCTTCAACCAGAATGTTCATCTGAGAAAGCTGCTCACGGATTCTGTCAGTATTAGCTCCCGGCTTGTCTACCTTACTGAAGGCAAATACAATCGGAACACCTGCTGCCTGAGCGTGGTTGATTGCCTCACGTGTCTGAGGCATCACACTGTCGTCAGCTGCAATCACAATGATCGCGATATCTGTAATCTGAGCACCACGGGCACGCATCGCCGTAAAGGCCTCGTGACCAGGAGTATCCAGGAATGTTACCTTACGACCGTCCTCAAGGCTCACCGCATAAGCACCAATGTGCTGAGTGATACCACCTGCCTCACCACCTAATACGTTCGTTTTACGAACAAAGTCAAGCAATGATGTTTTACCGTGGTCAACGTGACCCATAACAGTAACGATCGGTGCACGAGGAACCAAATCAGCCGGATCATCTTCAATCTCCAGACTGGCTTCTTCATCCTCAGGCTTAATAAATTCTACGTTGTATCCGAATTCATCAGCAACGATAGTCAGCGTTTCCGCATCCAAACGTTGGTTGATCGACACGAACATACCCAAGCTCATACAAGTTGAGATGATCTGTGTCACCTGCACATCCATCATACTGGCTAACTCATTTGCCGTAACAAACTCGGTAACCTTAAGCACTTTAGATTGTGCTTCTTTTTCCATTGCTGCCTCTTCAGCTGATTGAGCAACATCATCACGTTTCTGACGGCGGAATTTAGCCCGCTGAGCAAATTTACCTGACTTACCTGCACCACTTAAGCGGGCAAGCGTTGCTTTGATCTGGTCCTGGATTTCCTTTTCTGTTGGTTCCTCCTTAGGACCCGATGGAGATCCATGAGTTCTGGACCCGCCTCTGAAGTCTGGTCTTGCACCTCCCTGATTCCGGGCACCGCCACGAAAATCCGGTCTCGGTCCGGTATGCGGAGCTGGGGCAGGACTAGCAGCACGAGGCTGACCGGTTCCCTGTTGTCCCTGCCCAGGCTGACCTGGAGCATCTTTGCGTTTTCTTTTACGCTTATGATCATTGCTGGCTGCACTTGACGACGACGCTACAGGTTGATCCTTGCGGCGAGGCGGCTGTTGGGCAGACAAATCAATTTTACCGATAACATTCGGTCCGGTAAGTCGTTGCGCCCTTGCACGAATGACTTCATTTTCCGGGGCATCTTCTGCCTTGGGACGTTGCTCAACAAACGGAGCAGCTGGAGTTTCCATATTCTGACTAGCAGAAGCAGCTGGTTTCGCCGCTTCTATATTTTCTTCTTTAACCGGAGCAACGCTCTCTGGAGCTGATGCTGTTTCTACCTGTTTCTCAACAGGTGCAGAAGTAACTACAGCAGCGGGTTCAGCTTTCGCCTCTTCAATCGGTGCAGCAGCAGTCTTTGGCTCCTCCTTAACTACCGGAGTTTCAATCACCGGACTTACTTCCTTAACTTCTTCCTTCTGCTCAGGCTTAGGGCCTTCCTGCTGTATTGCAACAGGTTCAGGCGCAGCCTGCTTAGGCTCTGGCTTAGCTTCTTCAGGAGCTTTCGCTTCCTGCTTAGGTCTACGGTTTAATGCATCAAGATCGATCTTGCCAACCACCTTTACGCCCGAAACAGGCTTTTCTTCCTTCGGCGCTTCTGGAGCCGGCTTTTCTGCCGGAGCCTCTTTTGGCTTTTCAACAGATGGCGTATGCCCAAATGATGATCCTGTATTCTTTATAAGAATCTCTTCCTGTTCGAATTCCTTTTCTCTACGAGGTTCCTGTCTTTCGGGAGCCGGAGATGCAGCGTCGTCACGACGTATTTTACCTATAACAATTTGCCTTGCTTCCTCTCGGACGATTTTATCACCCTGATACTCCTGCAATAAAGCACCATACATTTCTTCTGAAAGCTTTGTATTGGGCTTTGCATCAACCTTAAAGCCTTTTTTGCTCAAAGATTCTACCGCAGTAGACAAACCAATATTAAGCTCCTTTGCAGCTTTTAGTAAATTTATACTTTTACCTTCTGACATTTAAAAAAATTACCTCACTAAAAATTTTAACAAAAATACGACATTTATCCCGTATTTAATAGAAGGAACCCGAAATCAGTCTTATCTTATTCAAATTCCGCTCTTAATATACTTAACACTTCTTTTACTGTACTATCTTCCAAATCGGTACGCTTAACCAGCTCTTCAACGCTTAATTCAAGCACGGATTTCGCTGTATCAAGGCCCACTCTTTTGAACTCATCAATAATCCAGCCATCTATTTCATCTGAGAATTCTTCCAGATCCACGTCCTCATCATCAGCATCAGCCTCACGATACACATCAATCTCATAACCTGTAAGCTTACCGGCCAATTTGATATTGTGTCCGCCACGTCCGATTGCCAGAGAAACCTGGTCAGGCTTCAGATATACAGCAGCGCGTTTATCTGCATCATCAAGCTTGATTGTAGTGATCTTCGCCGGACTTAATGCACGCTGAATGTACAGAGACGCATTGTTGGTGAAGTTAATCACGTCAATGTTCTCATTCTTTAATTCTCTTACGATACCATGGATACGGGACCCCTTCATACCTACGCAGGCTCCAACCGGATCGATACGATCGTCGTAAGATTCAACAGCAACTTTCGCTCTTTCTCCCGGCTCGCGAACGATCTTCTTGATTGTGATCAGACCGTCAAAGATCTCAGGTACTTCGAGTTCGAACAAACGCTGAAGGAAATCAGGCGCGGTACGGGATATGATGATCTTCGGATTGGTATTCATCATATCCACCTTCAACACTACAGCTCTTACTGTATCACCTTTCTTATAATAATCCGCAGGGATTTGTTCTGTTTTCGGAAGCAATAATTCATTTCCTTCGTCATCCAGTACAAGAGTTTCTTTCTTCCATACCTGATAAACCTCACCGGTTACAATCTCTCCAACTCGGTCTTTGTATTTACGGAAGATCTCGTCCTTTTCAAGCTCAAGTACTTTTGAAACCAGCGTTTGTCTTGCAGCAAGAATAGCACGACGACCGAACGTTTCCAACGTGATCTGCTCGATGAAGTCGTCTCCAACTTCCAGATCAGGGTCGATCTTATGTGCGTCGGCCAGCTCAATTTCCAGGTCGTCATCTTCTGAAAAACCGTCTTCCATTACGGTACGGGTTCTCCAGATTTCAAGGTCACCGTTATCGGGATTCACAATCACGTCACAGTTCTCATCTGTTCCGTATTTTTTACGGATCATACTCCTGAACACTTCTTCCAACACACTGATGACGGTAGGACGGTCAATGTTCTTAAATTCTTTAAATTCCTGAAAAGAATCAATTAAATTGATATTGCTCATTTCTACTTAAATGAAATTAAAACCTTTGTTTCTGTTATCTGGTCAAAGGGAATGAGGTTCTGTTCCAAAACCGCTTTCTTTCCTTTTTCCTTTATGCTTTCTTCAATTAAAATCCCTTCTTCCTGCACTTCAAGAAGCTTACCTTCTCTTTTATTTGGCACATCCGCAAGTTTGACCGACAGACTGCGACCAACATTTTTCTGATACTGCCTTTGTGTACTAAGCGGATAATCCAAACCTGGAGATGATACTTCCAGGTGATAAGCCTGTTCGATTACATTTTCCTCTTCCAGATGAAATCCTACTGTTCTGCTTATTGCAGCACAATCTGCTATTCCGATGCCGTTATCTCCGTCCATCAGAATAACTAACCTGCCGTTAGGGTGCATCTTTATATCAACTATAAAGAGTTCCGGGCGGTCGGCTATTTTTTCTTCAACTAATTCTCGTACCCTTTGCTCTATATTCATAACTACCGGTAAAAGAAAAGAGGGGACGTACTGCCCCCTCTTTCGATTTATGCAAATATAGTAACATTTATAGATTTTGCAAATAGGAATGTGACAAATGCTTTATTACTAATGAGTTTTGACTTGACGCAGTGAGTACTTAATACAGCGAGAGCAGGAACTAAGAGGATACTTAAGTCTATACCCAGTCTGCACTCAGTTTGGACAAGCGGGGACCAGCTTCAAAACAGCACCGCCTCAGACTCGCCTTTTGTTCGACTTTTCTCGAAGCTGGTACGAAGCTGATACGGATTTGATACGTAGTTGATACGCACCTGATCAGACGATGGTCAAACTCTGTCTCAACCGGGATACGTTCAATACAGACCGAGGAACCCTCTTCGTTCCATCCAGGATTGAAGGATAATTGTAGCGGCTACAGTATCTAACAAAGCTTTGTTTTGCCGGTCAATTTTCTTTAGCCCGCTCTGAGATATAGCCGCTGAAGCCATTTTCGATGTAAAGCGTTCATCGATCTTCTCAACAGGAATTGCAGGAAAGGCCTTCTTAAGAATGGTAATAAAGCCTTTTACGTGAGGCGCCGACTGCGAAGCCGTACCGTCCATTTGCCGGGGTTCGCCTACAACAAAGAGCTCTACCTGCTCGGTCTGCATGTAGTTTTTCAAAAACTCGACGACATCTTTGGGATGGACCGTGGTTAATCCGGTCGCGATGATCTGCAATGGATCGGTCACGGCAATTCCTATTCTCTTGGTACCGTAATCAAATGCTATAACTCTGGCCATTGCACAAAGCTATTGATATTCTCATATTTGCTATCTATTTCTTAATTTGCACGATGCTGTTTAGTGAAATTGTAGGACAGAAAGACATTAAGCGTCAGGTGATTCAGACCGTTGCAGAGCAAAGGATCAGTCACGCGCGCTTATTTCTTGGACCGGAGGGTTCGGGAAGCCTTGCTCTTGCACTGGCCTACGCACAGTATATTTCATGTGAAAACCGCAGTCCTGAAGACAGTTGCGGCGAGTGCTCCTCATGCCGAAAGTACAACCGTCTGATACATCCGGATCTTCATTTCTCCTATCCTTTTTTTGCCAAGCATAAGGATGACACCGCACTCACCTTCATCGAAGAGTGGAGAGAGGCTTTTTTGAAAAACCCTTACTTAAATCTGGATGAATGGCGTCTTCAGCTTGATGCGGATAACAAGCAGGCAAACATCAATATTGCTGAGTGCCACCAGATCATCCGGAAGCTCAGCATGAAACCGTTTGAGTCGGAATATAAGGTTCTGATCATGTGGCTGCCAGAATATCTGGACAAGGAAGGTAATACATTATTGAAAATAATTGAGGAGCCGCCTCAAAAAACGCTCTTCCTGCTTGTGGCTCAAAACCAGGATCAGATCTTGAATACGATCCTGTCGAGAACGCAACTGCTGAAGATCAACCGGCTGAGAGATGAGGAAGTGAAACAGCATCTGATCGACACGGTTCATGTGCCGGCGTTACAGGCAGACAGGGTCTCTTACCTGAGTGAGGGTAATATCCAGATGGCCATCCAGCTAAGCCGGGAAGAGAACGACAATACTTTCGGCAGATTTACCGAATGGCTGAGGAACAGTTTCGGCAACAAGGGACTGCAGCTGATCGAATTTTCTGAATCGGCATCCAAATGGGGGCGGGAGAATCAGAAGAACTTTCTGCGTTACGGGTCCAAGCTCCTGAGGGAGGTGATGATGGTGCTATCGGGTGCCGAAAATCTGATTCATCTTCCGGAGAATGAAAAAGAATTTGTCGTCAAGTTTAGTCGATCTGTAGATTTAAACAAAACTGAGGCCCTTATTTCGGAAATCGAAAAGGCCCATTATCATATTGAGCGTAATGCAAACCCTAAAATTTTATTTTTAGACGTATCTTTGCAATTTACAAGAATTCTGAAGTTTAATACGCTCCCCAAGGGGACTCACTATATATATCAATAAATGGGATGTGGATCATGTTCAACCGGCGGCGGATGTACGCCGGCAGGCTGCAAAAGTAATGGCTCGTGCCTTACCGGTGGATGCAGCAAATTAGATGTTTACGATTGGTTGGCCCATATGGACCTTCCAACTAACTATAAGCCTTTTAATATCATCGAAGTTAAATTCAAGGGATCGCGCAAAGATTTTTACATTAATCATGAGCATGCATACCTGGAGATGGGCGACCTGGTAGTTGTGGAAACCACAACAGGCGGCTATGATATTGGCCATGTTTCGCTTACCGGCGAGCTGGTCAGGATGCAGATTAAAAAGAAGCATCAGAAACTGGATGATATTACGCGAAAGGTGATCAGAAGAGCAACACCTGCTGATGTCGATAAATGGAAAGCGGCAAAGGATATGGAATGGGAGACGATGCATAAAGCACGTACTCTTGCCTTAAACCTGGGTCTATCTATGAAGATCAGTGATGTGGATTATCAGGGTGATAAAACCAAGGCGACATTCTACTATACGGCAGAAGGGCGTGTGGATTTCCGTGAGCTTATCAAGAAGATGGCGGAAAGTTTCCGTATCCGTATCGAGATGCGCCAGATCGGTATGAGGCAGGAAGCAAGCAGATTGGGCGGATTAGGCTCATGCGGCCGCGAACTATGCTGCAGTACCTGGCTTACCGACTTCAAAACGGTGTCTACTTCAGCTGCAAGGTATCAGAATCTTTCTTTAAATACGCTGAAACTGGCAGGACAATGTGGTAAGCTCAAGTGTTGTTTAAACTACGAGCTTGACACGTATATGGATGCGCTGAAGGATATTCCTGACGACGTGGATCGCCTCGAGACCGTTATCGGTATGGCTCGTCTTCAAAAGACTGATATCTTCAGAAAGCTCATGTGGTTCAGCTATCCGAACCAGGAGAACTGGATTCCTATTGAGATTTCAAGGGTTAAGGAAATTCAGAAATTAAATAAAGAGGGCATCAAGCCTGAGGATCTGAAAGATGAGGCGGCTGAACTGGAACCGGTACAGCCTACCAAGATCCTGGATTATGAAAACGTTGTTGGTCAGGATAGTATCACCCGTCTGGACGAGCGTCAGAATAACAAGAAGAAAAAGAAGCGGAATAACAAGAGCAGACCGAAACAGGATGGCACTACGGTTGCTGTCGCTCCGGCTGCGGCTCCGGTTGTGAAACCGGCGAGACCTGCTGCCAATAATCAAAGAAGAGACCAGAATGCTGCTCCTCAGGCTGCAAATAATCAGAAGAGGGAACATAACGCTGCTGTTCATGCCGCTAACAAGCAGAAAAGAGAGCAGAACGCCGATGCGCAAGGTGAAAGTGGCGAACCTGTAAGTAAAAAGCCTCACGGAAACCGTCATTTCCGGAGGAATAAGAATAGCAACAAGCCTAAGCCTAATGCAGAATAAGTACCGGCATTTATTTACCGCAATACTTTTGCTATGTATAGGCTTGCAGGGATGCAAGGAGACTGCGATTGTCGATGTGAATTTACCCATCGACAATCGTTCATGGTCTTACGCCAGCAAAGTTAGAGTCCCTGTTATTATTGAAGATCCTGGTAAATCCTACAATCTGTATCTCAACCTGCGCCATACTTCCGATTATAAATATTCTAACATATTTGTGCTGATTCATCAGTCGGCTACAGGCTACGAAACGAAAACGGAACGCAAAGAGTTTAAGCTTGCTTATCCGGACGGCGAATGGCTGGGTAGTGGAGCAGGCAACTTCTATTCCTATCAGATTTTGTTCCGCGAGGATTATAAGTTTCCGGCTAAGGGTACATATATTATTGAGATTGAACAGAACATGCGCGACAATCCTCTGCCTGAAATAACAGATGTCGGCCTGCGCGTAGAACCTGTGGAGGAGAATTAGAACATTCTTTGTCATTGTGATACCTGTCACTTTTCCTGCAGGAACAACAACGTAGATTTACAGGGTATATTCAATTAGCCGATGCCTATCAAAACCTTTTCAAGTGCTGTCTTCGGAATAGAGGCAACAACCATCACTATTGAAGTTAACATTACCAGTGGTACGCGGTACTATATCGTTGGCCTGCCCGACACTGCGGTGAGGGAAAGCCTGCTACGCATAGAAAGTGCCATTTGCAACTCCGGATACCGCATGCCCAGGCAGAAGATCCTGGTGAATATGGCTCCTGCAGACATACGAAAAGAAGGATCCTCATTCGATCTGGCGATTGCCGTGGCTATTCTTTGTGCTTCAGAACAAATCGACGCGACGCTCATCAGCCAGTACATGATACTGGGCGAGTTGTCGCTGGATGGAATGATCCAACCGGTAAAGGGAGCGCTTCCTGTCTCCATTCAAGCGAGGAAGGAGGGGTTCAAAGGGCTCATCGTTCCTGCATTGAACGCCAGAGAAGCGGCTATCGTTGATGATATTGATGTCTTAGGTGTCAAGAATCTGGCAGAGGTGCTGGATTTCTTTAAGGGCTCAAATAATGTTAAACCAACGATAGTAGACACCCGTGAGGAGTTTTACTCGAACATTTCAAACTATCCTACAGACTTTTCCGATGTGAAGGGTCAAGAGAACATCAAACGGGCACTGGAGATTGCCGCTGCCGGAGGACATAATGCTATTTTGATCGGTCCGCCCGGGTCAGGCAAAACGATGCTGGCAAAAAGGTTGCCGAGCATTTTGCCGCCGCTTAATCTGCAGGAAGCCTTAGAGACGACCAAGATTCACTCTGTAGCGGGAAAGCTGGCTGCGGTAGATTCACTAATAACAGCGAGGCCATTTCGCTCTCCGCATCATACAATCAGCGATGTGGCGCTTGTGGGCGGAGGCGCCTCGCCGCAGCCGGGGGAGATATCGCTTTCTCATAATGGCGTGCTGTTCCTCGACGAGCTGCCTGAGTTTAAGCGCTCGGTCCTCGAGGTGATGCGCCAGCCATTGGAAGAACGGAGAGTGACGGTATCCCGCGCCAGGCTTTCTGTAGACTATCCGGCCAGTTTCATGCTCATTGCGTCGATGAACCCTTGTCCATGTGGCTTCTACAACCACCCGGAGAAAGAGTGCAGCTGTCCGCCGGGCGCTGTTCAGAAGTATTTAAGCAAGGTTTCGGGACCGTTGCTCGACCGCATTGACCTTCATGTGGAAGTAACTCCGGTTAATTTTACCGACCTGGCTTCAGAATTCAAATCGGAGAGCAGTGCCGATATACGGGCGCGGGTGATTAAGGCGCGTGAACTGCAAAGTGAACGCTTCAGCGCCAGTAAAGATGTTTATTGCAATGCACAGATGAGCTCGAAGGCGGTTCGTCAGGTCTGTCGCATCAACGAGGCGGGCCAGATGCTGTTGAAAAGGGCTATGGAGAAACTGGGACTGTCAGCCCGTGCTTACGACCGCATTCTGAAGGTATCGCGGACTATTGCTGATCTGGCAGATTCAGACGAGATCCGCATTGAACATCTGGCAGAAGCGATACATTACCGAAGTCTGGACCGTGACGGCTGGGCTGGATAATGTTTTAATGCTGTTTACGTTATTGAAACATGAACAGCATTAAAGTGATGATTGCGGGATTTGCGATGAGTGCGCTTTTGGCGTGCAATTTATCCGGACAGCAGAAGGGGACGAAGGAAGTAAATGTGAAGACGGATAAGGCAAAATCTATTGCAGCATTTGCTGAGGGCTGTTTCTGGTGCTCTGAACATATTTTTGAGGAGCTTGCAGGAGTAGACTCTGCGGTATCCGGATATGCAGGGGGACATACTAAGAATCCAACTTACGAGGAGGTATGTACCGAAACGACGGGGCATGCAGAAACCGTACTGGTGTATTATAACCCGAAGGTGATCAGCTATGAGCAGTTGCTGGAGGCGTTTTTCAGTTCCCATGACCCTACTACCCTGAACAGGCAAGGACCAGATGAAGGGCCTTCTTATCGCTCAGCCATTTTTTACGTTGACGAGGAGCAGGAGAAGCTGGCTATCGAGGCGATTAAAAAATGGACTCCGAAGTTTGAGATGCCTATTGTAACGGAGGTAGCCCCGCTTAACGCCTTCTATCGGGCTGAAGAGTATCATCAGAACTACACAACCGAAAATCCATATGATTCATACGTGAGAGCGGTTTCCTTACCCAGGTTTGACAAGTTTCAGAGAGCCTGCAAGCTCAAAATGAAAAACTAGGCATTTTATTTTCTTACCTTTGCCTTTTAAATGGATTACGAGGTCTTCACACTGCCTAACGGCATTCGGTTATTATTTAAGCCATCAACTTCTTCTGTATCACATGCCTGCATTGTCATTAATACGGGTTCCAGAGATGAGCCTGAAGGCAAGGATGGCCTGGCACATTTCATTGAACATCTTCTGTTTAAGAAAACGGAAAAAAGAAGTACTACTCAGATTCTTAACTACCTCGAAGCGGTAGGAGGGGATTTGAATGCTTATACAACTAAGGAGTATACCTGCATCCATGCGTCTATTTTAAATCCTTACCTGAGAAAGGCACTTGATCTGTTTGAGGACCTGGTGTTTCACTCTCAGTTTCCTGTAAAGGAGATGGACAAGGAAAAAGGCGTCGTTCTGGACGAGATCGCATCTTATCAGGATCAACCTGAAGAAGCTATTCAGGACGACTTTGAAGATCTTCTATTCTCCGGTCATGCTCTGGGACGGAACATCCTTGGCACACCAGAATCGGTAATGGCTTTTGAGCAGCAGGATATATTTTCCTTCCTGAAAGCAAATTATAATACTGAAGAAATCGTAATCGGCGTTAACGGAAGCTATACTTCGAAAGAGATCAGCAGACTTTTTACGTCTATCTTCGAGAAGATACCATCGAACCTGAATAAGCCTGTCAGAACTGCACCGCAGTACACTCCTGTAACACGTTCGGTGGACAAGGCGATTGCCCAGACGCATTGCGTAATCGGGAATCAGGCTTATTCCATATACGACGAAAAGAAAACGGGACTTCTTCTGTTGAATAACATCCTGGGAGGAAATGGCATGAGTTCTCTGTTGAATCTGACGATCCGAGAGAAATACGGCATCGCTTATACCATTGAGTCGAATTTCACGCCGATGTGCGACAGCGGAATCTTTTCCATTTACTTTGGTACTGACGCTGAGAAGTCAGACCGGGCGTTAAAGCTGGTGCATAAACAGCTTAGGCTCCTGAGGGAGAATAAGATGAGCGATATTACGCTGGACCGGGCGAAGAAGAAGTTAAACGGCCAGATTGCCCTGGGGGAAGATAACAGGATGGGACTTATTATCGGGATGTGCAAGAGTCTGATCGACCATAGTCGCGCAGAATCCCTGGAAGAGATCTTCGCAAGAATTAATGCCATCACTCCATCCTGTATCCAGGAAATAGCAAACGAGATTTTTGATCCGGCCAAAATCAGCACACTTACTTTTGTGCCAAATGAGGCTGAATAATTTATTAATTTTACAGTATGAAATTACCAATAGTAGCATACGGTGATCCTGTCCTAAGGAAGAAGGCTGAGGATATCTCTGCCGAATACCCTGAGCTGCAAACACTTATTTCGAACATGTTCGATACGATGTATAACGCGAGCGGCGTGGGCCTTGCAGCACCACAGGTAGGCCTGGCTATCCGGTTGTTTGTTATAGATCTTTCAGACAAAGATGAACCTGGATACGAGAACTTTAAAAAGGTATTTATTAATGCCCGGATCCTGGAAGAAAAGGGTGTATTATGGGATTTCAATGAAGGCTGTCTGAGCATACCAGATATCAGAGAAGATGTAAGAAGGCTTGATACCATAGTTGTTTCTTACTACGATGAAAACTGGGTACAACACCAAGAGACCTTCGATGGTATGGCTGCCCGCGTTATTCAGCATGAATACGATCACATTGAAGGAAAGTTATTTACTGATAAATTGAGCCCGCTTAGAAGAGCTATGCTGAAAAGTAAGTTTGAGGCTATTAAGAAAGGGACCGTTAAGGTCGACTATAAAATGAAGTTCCCTCAGGCTGCCAAGGGTAAGAAGAAGTAAAAATTAGTTGCTCTTACTCTTATCTCCGTTGATAATTTGTTGAATAAAGGAACCCCAGGCAAACGGATTTAAAAGCGGATTAGCCATCCGCTGATTTATTGCCTTGTTGGTCAGAGCAATATGGTTGTTCTGGAAGTTAACTCCCCTCATTTCCTGTCCGTCTCTCGGCAGGTCACGCGCCATTGCAAGCAACGAAGATCTCGCCACGTTCTTTTTGGCGATTTCAAGGTCATCATCTGCGAACTTCATAGACATAAACTCCTTCGTGAATTCGTCAACACTGGCCCATGGCAGTACTGATACCATCGGAAGGTTGACTACAACAGGCTTCATTTTAACCACCACTGTATAGCTTTTTTCACCTTCCATATCTGGTATTACCAATGCCTCGCGGCGATAACCAACAGCACTGAATAAGATCGTGTCGCCCTGAGCGGCTACGAAAGAGAAGTATCCCTGAAAATTAGCTGATACTGTTTTGTTGTTCTTGTTTTTATTGGTCACGGTAACATAAGGCACCACAACATTGGAGTCGACATTATATATTATCCCTGAAAATTGCACAAGAGGCTTTTCCTGAGCTTGTGCAAAACCAGTTACAAATATCATGATCAATGCGGTGATAATTATTCTCATCGACGTAAACCTATCAATAATTGTGCTATTATTTAGTTAAAATCTGTTAAAAGCCAAAAAAGCGAAACATGTTACATGATTCGCTTTTTTTGGGTATGTTAGCTGTTTTTATTGTGCTACGTTCGGCATGACCGCGTTGGGATCGTCCATATCAGTAAGGTTAACTGCCTCTATTCCCTCAATTTCAGGAACTGACCTCTTTATGGCCTGTTCAATCCCTGCTTTCATAGTCATCACACTCATGGGACAAGATCCGCATGCGCCCAGCAATCTGACTTTAACTATATTTTCAGGAGTTATTTCTTCCACCGACACATTGCCACCGTCTGCTTCCAGGTACGGCCGAATGCTATCTAACGCACTTTCCACTCTTTGCAACAAATCCATAATAATGTTTTTATAAAATTACACAATAATCTTCAATTATACAGTAGCCGGCTTAGCGTTATGGATAGCAACCTGCTGTGCAACCCGCTCTGCAACATTCATAAAGGCGACTGACATCGGATTATCGTCCTGCAAGATTACAGGTTCGCCGCCATCGCCTGCCTCACTGATTGACTGCACCAGTGGAATCTCTCCCAGAAATGGCACGTCAAATTTCTCAGCAAGGGACTTGCCTCCGCCTTTTCCAAAAATATAATATTTATTCTCAGGAAGTTCGGCAGGAGTGAAATAGGACATATTCTCAACAATTCCAAGAACAGGAACATTGATAGCATTCATCATGAACATACCAATTCCTTTTTTTGTATCTGCCAAAGCAACCTTCTGAGGGGTAGTAACGATCACTGCTCCCGCGACCGGATAGGTCTGCGTCAAAGTGATGTGAATATCGCCGGTGCCCGGGGGAAGGTCTACGACCAGATAGTCTAAATCTCCCCAATCAGCATCGTTGAACAGCTGTTTTACCGCGTTTGAGGCCATTGGCCCTCTCCATGGAATAGGTTGCTCGGGATCGGTAAAGAATCCGATCGACAGCAGTTTTATTCCGAATTTCTCTATTGGTTGGATACGGGTCTTGCCTTCAGGAGTTTGGATTGCCTCCGGCTTGGCATCTTCAACACCGAACATGATCGGGATGGAAGGTCCGTAGATATCCGCGTCGATCAAACCTACTCTGGCACCCTTCTTAGCCAATCCCAGGGCTATGTTGGAGGATACAGTTGATTTACCGACACCACCTTTACCAGAAGCGACAACGATGATGTTGCCTATGTTATTAAGAGGCTGATTTTTTTGAGTGGTTACGCGGGAAGTCATCTTCACGTCGACTTTAACATCGGGACTAATAAAATGAGTGATCGCATTGCGACAAGCGTTTTCAATTAAGTCTTTAAGCGGACATGCCGGTGTGGTGAGTATAACCGTAAATGTAACATGGTCACCTTCTATAATTATATCTTCAATCATGTTGAGGGTTACCAGGTCTTTTTTAAGATCCGGTTCTTCAACATGGCTTAAGGCATGTAATACCTTTTCCTTTGTAATCATCTGATGAATATTAAAAAACAAAATTAATGAAACCTGCCCGCTTAACTGCCTGTTTCTTTATGTTTTTACAGATATTTACACTTTGGAAACTAATCTTTTTGGATTAACGTTTTCTTTATGGGTCTAAAAATTAAATATGTCCGGATACATGCGTATTCCTACGAACTATAAAAAGTACTTAAAAATAACGGGTATTGTTCTGCTGATCTTACTGGTAGTTGCCGGAATTCTCGGTTCTATTGCTTACTCAAAGAGGGAAAGCTTGCTGAAGCAGATGGTTGCTAAGGCGAAGGAGAAGGCTAAGAGGGACTATAACTTAAACCTGAACATCAATAATCCGAGGTTTGAAGGGCTGCGGACAATCGCTTTCTCGGACATTTCGATCGTTCCGGAAAACCGGGACAGCCTCCTCTCCGTTCAGGATCTGCATGTTGGGGTTAAACTTATGCCGTTACTATTCGGTGACATTAAGCTGCTTGGGCTCCGGGTAAACAGGGCGAATATCAATCTTATCAAGCGGGATACGATACGTAATTATGACTTCCTTTTCAAAAAGAAAAAACCCACCTCTACCGATAAAGGCAAAGCGGATTATGCGGAGCTGGCGAATAACCTGCTCAACCAGCTTCTGTATAAGATTCCTGATGAAATGGACGCAAAGGACGTCAAACTTACGATCATCAGGGATGAAGAGGAGCTAAACTTCCATACAACTTCAGCCGTAATTGAAAGCGGGGAACTCAAGTCGACCATTCTGGTTAACGGGAACGAGTCAGTCTGGCACATCGACGGAAATGTGGATGCCGATGATAAGAAGCTGGATATTAAGCTCTATGCTGATAACAAGAAAGTCGAGCTGCCGATGCTCGAGAAAAAGCTCGGCGGGAAGATCAACTTTGATACGGTTTATACACAGCTAAAGAACACCCGGAAGAAGGGTGACGAGTTTCATATTTACGGTTCATGGGCAATCAGGAATTTACTCATCAATCATCCGAGGATTGCGGCTAACGACATCATTGTTCCAAGCGGCTCCATTGATGCTGACGTATTGATCGGGAAGGACTATCTTGCTATTGACAGCTCCTCAGTGATTCACCTGAAGAACGTTCAGGCAAATCCGTATATCAAGTACACGATGGGTAAGAACAAGACCTACGCGCTGAAGCTTAAAACGGGCGATATGGATGCTCAGGAGCTGTTCAACTCCTTTCCTATCGGTCTGTTTGAGTCGCTTGAAGGCATTCAGGTGGAGGGTAAACTTCGGTATGAAATGAACTTTTTACTGGATACCCGCCGGCCCGACAGCGTTCAGTTTAGTTCATCTATGAATCCTTCAGGTTTCCGGATTGTAAAATGGGGCAAGACAAACCTTGGAAAAATCAATGCTCCGTTTGTTTATACGCCTTATGAGTACGGCAAACCGATGCGTGACATCATTGTAGGGCCGCAAAATCCGGACTATACACCCATCGAGCAGATATCTCCCAATTTGCGCAATGCCTTGCTTACCGCTGAGGACCCGTCTTTTTATTCTCATAACGGCTTTGTAGAAATGTCTATAAAGCGGTCTATTGCTACCAATTTCAAGGAAAAGGCCTTTAAAAGGGGCGGAAGCACGATATCCATGCAGCTGGTGAAAAACGTATTCCTGATCAGACAGAAAACGCTTGCCCGCAAGATTGAGGAAATGCTGATTGTATGGTTGATTGAAAATAACCGGGTATCAACCAAGAAGCGAATGTTTGAAGTCTACCTTAATATCATCGAATGGGGACGTAATGTATACGGTATAGGTGAAGCTGCACGCTATTATTTTAGCAAACACCCGTCTGAATTGACATTAGGAGAAGGGATCTATCTTGCGAGTATAGTTCCTAAACCAAAGTCGTCACTCTATTACTTTACACATGACGGGGGTCTGCGAACGAGTTTACGCGGTTACTTCAAGCTTATCGGCAACCTAATGGCGCAGCGTGGATACACATCGCGTGATACAAACGCATACGGATTCTATGGTGTACGGGTGAGAGAAGCCCTGCGGCCGGCAGCTCCGGTCATTGATACAATGGAAGTCGATTCACTTTTCGAGGCGGAAGACGATATGGAAGGCGGAGATCTCCTCAGAGATATTTTCAAGATTCAAAAGGTAGATACTGTTAAGTCGATCTCGGAAAGAACGAAGGAAATAGCCAGGGACACCACTTTGACGCGTGCTGAGAAGAGGAGACTGAGAAGAGATCTGAAGCGGCAGCAGAAAGAAGTGAGTAATTAATATGTATTCAGATGAAAATTGAAATTGAAGATAAAGAGTTTACCTGTTTCCTGGAATATGAGCAGATAAGGAAGCGTACCCGCCTTTTAGCCATTCAGATGAATGTAGATTACGACAACAGGTTACCCGTCGTGATCGCTGTGCTTAACGGCAGTTTCCTGTTCATGGCTGACCTGATGAAGGAGGTGAGCATCCCGGTTGAAGTGGCATTTGTAAAGCTCGCTTCGTATCATGGTGGTGAATCGACGTCGGGTACTGTGAAAAAAATGATCGGGTTGGAGATAGACCTTAAAGGCAGGGATGTTATAATTGTTGAAGACATTGTGGATACCGGTATTACACTTTCTTACCTCCTTGACCAGGTTAGAGAACAAAAGCCTGCATCCGTGGCCGTATGTACTCTTCTTATTAAACCGGACTCGCTACAGAAGGAATTTGATGAGATCGCATATGTTGGCTTTGAGATCGCTAACGAATTTGTTGTAGGCTATGGCCTTGATTATAAAGGACTCGGCAGGAATTTAAAGGATATCTACCGGGCAATTTCTGTTCCGTCGGAAACTTAATAACATTTTTAGCATATTTGCGGTTAAAATTGATTTTAAATGACAATCCACAAAGAAGGCTATACATCGATAGCGCTTTCCATTTTGCTGATCTTTATAATGAACGCCGTTGCTCACTATTACTGGCCGGACCAAAGTGTAGTTAAGTGGATTATCTACATTCTTTCATTTGTGATCTTCATTACGGTGCTTCAGTTTTTCAGGCATCCGACACGGAAGACAATTTTAAACACTGAACATATTATCTGTCCTGCTGACGGTAAAGTGGTGGTTATTGAAGAAACGGAAGAAGGTGAATACTTCAAAGATCGTCGTTTGCAGGTGTCTATTTTTATGTCACCGATAAACGTACATGTTAACCGCAATCCAATTTCGGGAATCGTAAAATACTTTAAATATCATCCAGGAAAGTATCTGGTAGCATGGGATCCAAAGTCGTCTACTGACAATGAACGGACAACCGTTGTGTTACAGCATGAGAATGGCATTGAAATACTCTTCAGACAGATTGCCGGAGCATTAGCAAGGAGAATTGTATGGTATGTGAAAGAAGGTGATCAGGTTCAACAGGGTGAACAGTTTGGATTCATCAAATTTGGTTCGCGTGTAGACGTTTATATGCCCCTTGGAACAGATGTTAAGGTTACCCTCGGTCAGGTAGTTACAGGCGGTGTTACAGTCCTTGCAGACGTCACAAAAGCCGTTGAAGTAAGAGAAAGCTAAAATTTCTGCCGGGTTTGCATCCGGCACTTGATAATAAAAGAAAAGGCTTAAAAGAATGATGATGTATCACTTCTTTTAAGCCTTTTCTTTTACCGACCTATATATAGCACAGATATAAAAAAATCCCGTCCATTGGAATGAACAGGATCTGAATTTCTTTTATCGAACCTGAATTACTTAGTAACTCTCTTAGATTTGATTCTGGCAGCTTTACCAGTTAATGCACGTAGATAGAACAATTTGGCTCTGCGAACTTTACCAACGTTGTGAACTTCTATCTTTGCAATGTTAGGTGAGTTAATTGGGAAAATACGCTCAACACCAACACTATTAGCAGATATTTTTCTTACAGTGAAAGTTTCATTATTTCCAACACTATTACGTTGAAGTACAACTCCCTGATAGATCTGGATACGCTCTTTATTTCCTTCGCGGATTTTATAGTGAACGCTTACTGTATCGCCAGATTTGAATGCAGGCACTTCTTTCCTGGCTACAGCCTGCTCTTCAACAAATTTTACTAAATCCATGATTTTATTTATTAAAACGGCATTAAACCTTAATATCCGCCCCTTTTTTCGGAGTGCAATATTAGGCATAATAATTAACATTTGAAAGAATGATTTTCAAATAATTGCAAATAATTCAGATCAGTCATTGTCTGTTCTGTCAAATTAGTATATGACTGACCATAAGATGTTTCAGCTTCATAACGCCCCTTTTTATTCTAAAAGGTCGGGGCGACGCTTCATTGTGCGCTCCAAAGCTTTCTCATGCCTCCAATTATTGATCTTAGCCTGGTCGCCGCTTAAGAGGATTTCCGGAACGCGGATACCTCTCCATTCCGCAGGCCGGGTATAAACAGGTGCATCGAGCAGTTCTCCCTGAAATGAATCAGAAAGAGCAGATGTTTCATCAGAGAGCACTCCGGGAATGAGCCGAACAATCGAGTCGACCAGGACAGCAGCGGGAAGTTCTCCTCCGGACAATACGTAATCTCCTATGGAAATCTCCTTGGTTACATACAGATCTCGAATTCTTTGATCAATGCCCTTGTAGTGACCGCAAAGGATCATGACGTTCTCACCGAGAGAGAGCTGGTTGGCTATGGTCTGGTTCAGGGTTTCTCCGTCGGGAGTCATAAAGATAATTTCGTCATATTTACGTTCAGACTGCAACTTTTCAATGCAGGCTGCAAACGGCTCAATTGACATGACCATTCCACTTCCACCGCCATACGGGTAGTCATCCACATTTCTATGTTTATTATTGGAGTAGTCTCTCAGGTTGTGCACATGGATCTCGGCTATGCCCTTTTTTTGGGCCCGTTGCAGAATAGAATGGGCAAAAGGGCTGTCCAATAAGCCGGGGAGCACTGAAATTATATCAAATCGCATGGTTGTTAAGCTAAATATACCTCCAGAAGCCCATCCGGGAGCCTTACATGTAAGTTTGATTCTTCCTCATCAATAGACACGATCATATCATCATTAAGCGGAAACATAATCTCTCTAAACTTGTAGGACACTACTGCGATGAACTGCTGGGGATATTCATGAACTTCAATGATTTCTCCGAGCTCTCCCAGCTTCTCGTCGTGAGCAATATATCCTTTGAGGTCTGTGTAGTAGAATTCGTCATCTGTTCTCTCGGGCTTCTTTGAAAGGGGCAGGTAGAGCTTCTTTTTGAGCAGCTTCTCGGCTTTTTCAATAACATCGATGTCTTCGAAGTAGAAATAGCCGGTAGAATTTGAATGCAGCTTATAAGTGGCCACAAAAAATGGGATAAGCTTCTTGTTCATTTCGATGAATACTGAATCCAAGTCGAGATCTTCATAATCGTCGAATTCGAAGTAGACTTGCACTTCACCCTTAAGCCCCTTTGTCTTAGTAATATATCCGATGTAAAAGCTTTCTTCTAACGTCATAGCCTTGAAATAAAAATGTCATTTCAACAAAAAGAATTGCCTGCATCAGGAAATTCAATCTGCCAAAATGACATTTGATGTGTTTTTTAGAAAAAACTATTCAGCGTTTTCAGAAGTTTCTTCTGACGCAGCTTCTTCAGAAGAAACTTCTTCTTCTACTTCTTCTGCAGGAGGAGTGTTTTTAGCAGCTATCGCAGCAGCTCTTTCTTCCTTCTTCTTCGCTTCAGCAGCTAAAGCCGCCTTTTTCGCAGCATCTTTAGTCTGGTTAAAGTTCTCTTTCTTACCAAGAGCTTTATCTTCTTTGCTCTGAACCCACTCGTTGAATTTCGCTTCAGCTTGTTCAGCAGTTAAAGCGCCTTTTTTTACACCACCGTTCAGATGTTTCATGTAAAGGACACCTTTATCTGAAAGAAGTGTACGAACAGTATCGGTTGGCTGAGCACCTTTGTCCATCCAATCCAATGCTTTATCAAAGTTCAGATCGATTGTCGCCGGATTCGTATTTGGGTTGTAAGAACCTAAACGCTCAATGAAACGACCATCTCTTGGTGCACGTGCATCTGCTACTACTACATAGTAAAAAGGCTTACCTTTTTTACCGTGTCTTTGCAATCTAATTTTAGTTGCCATTTTTTTAATTTATATTTATGTATACAACATAGTTCCCGGAGTATCCTTCTGCGGGGTCGCAAATGTAGTGATATTTAGCTACATTTAAAACATATTGAGCTGTTTTTTAGGCTACAACGAGTGATAACTGGCAAAGACTAACCAAATTTACGATTCGTGGGTAGCTTTAACAGCTCCTGGTGTCTGATTGTGTGTGTAAACAGAAATAGCTTAGAAACTATAATTTCAGGACTTAACAATACAAGGTATGAATCCGCGTGCATTGGAAACTTTGACAACAGTCCTTGATAATTTAAAAGATGCCATCTGGAGCTTTGATCTTATAAGGCAGCAATACATTTACGTAAATCGACGATTCAGTGAAATATACGGCGCTTCTCAGGAGCAATTACAAGCTGAGCCCTTTAAATGGAGGACTACGGTGCATCCTGAAGACTACGCCCATGTAAACAAGGAAACGCAGAGGCTGTATTCGGGCGAAAGCGTTGAACTGGAATTTCGTATTGTCGTAAATGGCCAGATAAGGTGGGTAAGTGATCGCAAGTCGCCTGTTTTCGACCCGGGAGGCAAGCTATTCGCTATCGTAGGAATAACGACAGACATTACCGACAAAAAACATGCGGAGCTTGTTCTGAAAGACTCTGAATACACTTACAGGTATCTTTTTCTCAATAATCCTAATCCTTTATGGATTTACGACCGGGAGACTCTTGCTTTTATGGCTGTAAATAATGCTGCCATCTCTGAGTACGGATTCACGGAAGAGGAGTTTCTTTCCATGAAAATTACCGAGATCACACCGGCTGAAGAAGTGCCCCGGCTCTTGTCGGCTGTCCGCCGGGCAAAAGGCTCCCATAGTCGCACTCAAGGTTGGAAGCATCTCACGAAAGATGGGCAGCTTCTGGATGTCATTATATCGGGACATGGCATTGTCTATAACGGCCGGGAATGTGAGATCATCATGGTGCATAACGTAACAGAAATGATAAAGGCACGCGAGGAAGTGATCATCGCTAAAACTAATCTGGATGCGTCTATTAATAACATCAATAATTTAATCTGGTCTGTTGACTCGGAATACCGCATTCTTTCATCTAATACGGCGTTTAAGAACAGGATCAAAGTAAGCTACAATATAGAACTGGCAGCGGGAGACTCTATATTGCTGGAGGCACTGGAGCCCGAGCAGATAAAGAAATGGAAGGCTCTCTACGACAAAACCCTTGACGGAGAGGTAATTGTATTTAATACAAGTATTTTCGGATTAAAGAACACTTATGAGATTAAGATGAATCCTATATATCATGACCATAAGATCATTGGAGTTGTAAGCCAGGGACGTGATATTCAAGATGCGTTGAATGAGGCGATTCGTGTACAAAAACAGAACGAAGAACTACGCCAAATAGTTGAGCTTGCTTCTCATGACATCAGGGGACCGGTAGCGTCTTTGATGGGAATTGTGCCCCTATTCAATGAATCGCAACCTGATGATCCGTTCAATGCTGACATCATTAATCATGTAAGAACCCTGGCAATTCAGCTGGACAAGATTCTTCATAAAATTGTAGATAAAAGTTATTTACTTCAGCAGGATAATGCCCCTAAAGGTTCCTCTCCACAAAGTCAATCAGGGAATGAATGACTTTTATGTGGATTTCCTGTGCATGGTCAGCATACTCCGACTTAGGCGCCCGGATTTCAACATCACAAAGCTCAGCCATCTGTCCCCCATCTTTTCCAGTCAGTCCGATTATTTTCATCCCACGATCTCTCGCCGCTAAGATTGCATTGAGCACGTTTTCCGAATTTCCGCTTGTGCTAATGGCCAATAAAACATCATTCCGGTTTCCGATTGCTTCGACCATGCGGGAAAACACATGGGCATAGCCATAGTCATTAGCGACACAAGAAATGTGTGAGGGATCAGATATAGACAGCGCTGCCAGAGCCTTGCGATCATGCCGGTAACGTCCGCTCAACTCTTCGGCGAAGTGCATAGCATCACACATGGAGCCTCCGTTGCCACAAGACAAAACTTTGTTACCAGAAGCAAAGGCTTCGGAAAGCAAACGTCCTGCAGCCTCAATTTTCTGAAAGTTCGATTCATCACCTATAAAAGTGCTTAGCACCGTTTGAGCACCTAGAAAATGCTGTTTAACTGATCCCATCTAATATCCGGAAGTTAGGTGTTACAATGAAAGTATGTTTACAATCTTCAGGAGTCTTGGATCTGCTTCTGAAAGATGCTTTACTGCATTGTAAAATGGTGTATAATGAATATTGTGGTTAACGAGACCAACCATCATACTTTTTTGGCCATTTAGCAGAGCTTCAACCGCTGCTACACCAAGCCTGCTTGCCAGCACCCTGTCCATACAACTAGGCCTTCCGCCACGTTGAATATGTCCGAGAATGGAAAGCCTGGTATCATAATTAGGGAACTTTTCCTTAATGAGCTCTGTAATTTCAAAGCCGCCAATCTCGTCTCCCTCCGCTACAATTATAATCTTTGATGACTTATCCTTACGACCGCTGGCCAGTCTTTTAAATAGCTGGTCAACATCAGTACGCGACTCAGGAATAAGAATTGCTTCTGCACCTACACCAATACCGCTTCTTAATGCGATCAGGCCTGAATCTTTTCCCATAACTTCAACGATAAAGAGTCTGTCATGAGATTCGGCAGTGTCTCTGATCTTGTCAACTGCATCAATAACGGTATTGATGGCCGTGTCATAACCAATTGTAAAATCGGTACCTATAAGATCATTGTCGATGGTTCCCGGCATACCGATTACAGGAATATCGAATTCTTTACCGAATATATTCGCTCCTGTAAAAGTCCCCTCTCCACCAATTGCCACGAGGGCATCGATATTGTTTTTCTTCAGATTATCATAAGCTTTCTGTCTCCCTTCTTTCGTATAGAAAGCGTCACTTCTGGCTGTCTTGAGGATGGTTCCACCGCGTTGAATTATATTCGCTACAGACTTTCGGTTCATGGGAATAAATTCACCCCCTATAAGGCCTTCGAAACCTCTCATAATGCCCGTCACCTGAATATCATAATAAAGTGAGGTTCTGACAACTGAGCGGATCGCCGCATTCATTCCCGGTGCATCACCCCCTGAGGTAAACACCCCGATATTTTTTATTGTATTCTTGTCCATTATTATAGTATTCAAAATTCGTCCAAAGTTTTAACCTTTTTTTGGTAATGTGAAATTTTTTACAATTATCGGTCAAATATATTTAAGCTCCTTCAATCCAAAGTACTGCAGCCCATCCTTCGTTTTAAGCTCAAGCAGTCCGGTTTCCGTAACGCCGGTAATCTCGGCATCGAAACGTTCCCCTTCTCGCTCAAAGGTAGACAGTGTATTTAAACGATATAACTTAGCCTTATATTCTTTATGTTGAACAGCGAAGTCACCATTCTTCAGCTGACAATATCTTTTGGTTATAGCGTGGCAGAGCAGCTCTAATATGTCGCGTAGAGGAAATTCTCTCTCCGCTATGAGTACCATGGAAGTAATATTTTTGATACTGCCAGGGAAACTAGCCTGGTTCACGTTCAACCCGATACCTACTATCGCATGTTTCCAGTTTGTACCGCGTACAATATTCTCTATGAGCATTCCCCCTAGCTTCTGCTCTTTGAAAATGATGTCGTTCGGCCACTTAATCTTACATTCTGAGCCAATAAAAGAACGTAAAACATCGTTAATAGCTAAACTTACAGCTATATTAAGAGAAAATTGCTGTGAGAGCGGTAAAAAAGTAGGAGATATGAGAATGCTGAACGTTAGATTTTTGCCTGGTTGGCTCACCCATTTGTTATCAAACTGCCCCCGGCCTGCGAATTGGTCTTCTGCCAATATAACAGTTCCTTCAGGCAATGGCTTGGAATTTGCCACCTGTTTCTTAAGATAATCATTTGTTGAATCAACGCGCTTTAATGAGACAATATTTTGACCGACAAATAATCCTGAAAATGTTTTATTTTGCAAAGCGTTAATTGACTAATTTTAGCCAAACATAATTTTTTTTAATGATAAAAAACCAAGGACGTAATGAATCTGCTTACATTTCTGAACTAGCCATATTCGGTATTCAGGAAAAGAAAGGAAACGAGATTGTAAGACTGGATTTAAGAAATATTCATAGTTCTGTAGCAGATTATTTCGTTATCTGTCATGCGGAATCTACCACTCAGGTTCGGGCGATCACAAGAAGCATTGAAGAAGAGGTTTACAAAGCTACGGGCGAGTGGCCTGCCAGAGTAGAGGGTCTCGAATTTGCAGAGTGGATCCTTCTGGACTATGTTGATGTCGTTATTCATGTCTTCAAAACAGATAAACGTGAGTATTACGGTATTGAAGATCTGTGGGGTGATGCTGAAACGGTGCACTATCAGAGTGCATAAAATAAGTTTAATAATATTACTGATAATGAAAGACGTAAATACCGATAATAAAAAAGGGTTTATCAAGAAAACAGGGAAGAAGATGGTTCCCAAACCTCCAAGATTCAATATCATGTGGGTGTATGCGGGAATTATTCTGCTTCTTTTTGTAGTGCAATGGTTTTTCAATAACCAGACTATAAAGAAGATCACCTATCAGCAATTCGAAACTGAATATCTGCGGACGAGAGACGTAGAAAGGATTGTTGCCTATAAGAGTAACGACTTAGTTGTTGCTGAGGTATATATCAAAAAAGACAGGCTAAAGGATCCTAAATACAAGGATGTCCGAACTGAAGACAACCTAAACATGGGTAATGCTGCTGGTCCGCAATTCCAGTTCACTGATGGATCATTTGACGGGCTTGAGGCGAAGATCAAAGAGGCAGAGAAAGACTTGCCGGCAAATCAGCGTACGCCTGTAACTTTTGATACCCGGGAAAACTTCTGGGCAAGCTGGTTCATGTCAATCATTCTTCCTGTGCTGTTGCTTATTGGATTCTGGGTTTTTATTATGCGCAGAATGGGCGGTGGAGCAGGTGGTGGTGCAGGTGGTCAGATCTTCAATATCGGAAAGTCTAAGGCTACTTTGTTCGACAAAGAAGCGCAGGTCTCGGTTACTTTCAATGACGTAGCGGGACTTGAAGAAGCCAAGCTTGAGGTTATGGAGATTGTAGACTTCCTGAAGAACCCTAAGAAATATACTAATCTCGGAGGAAAGATTCCAAAAGGAGCACTGCTAGTCGGTTCTCCAGGTACGGGAAAGACCCTATTAGCTAAAGCCGTTGCCGGCGAGGCGCAGGTACCTTTCTTTTCACTTTCAGGATCTGACTTTGTCGAGATGTTTGTTGGGGTTGGAGCCTCAAGGGTACGGGATTTATTTAAGCAGGCAAAGGACAAGGCTCCTTGTATCATATTCATCGATGAGATTGATGCTATCGGACGTGCAAGAGGAAAAAACAATATCGTAGGAGGAAACGATGAGCGTGAAAATACGCTTAATCAGCTGTTAGTTGAAATGGATGGGTTTGGTACTGATTCCGGTATCATCATACTTGCTGCAACAAACAGACCAGATGTTCTGGACTCTGCATTACTGCGTCCGGGACGTTTTGACAGACAAATTTCTATTGACAAACCGGATTTGGTTGGTCGGGAGCAAATATTCAAGGTTCACCTTCAGCCGATCAAACTTGCCGAAGAGGTTGATCCTAAAAAGTTATCCGCACAGACTCCTGGTTTTGCCGGTGCTGAAATTGCTAACGTGTGTAATGAGGCTGCTTTGATAGCTGCCCGTCGGAACAAAGAAGCGGTTGATATGCACGATTTCCAGGACGCAATTGATCGTGTTATCGGTGGATTGGAGAAGAAAAACAAGATTATTTCTCCGGAAGAGAAGAAGATCGTTGCTTACCATGAAGCTGGTCACGCTATAGCAGGTTGGTTCCTGGAACATGCTGATCCTTTGGTAAAAGTGTCAATTGTTCCACGGGGAGTAGCTGCACTCGGGTATGCACAGTACCTTCCGAAGGAGCAATTTTTGTATACTACGGAACAACTTACAGATGGCATGTGCATGACTCTTGGCGGCCGTGTTGCTGAAGATATCGTTTTCGGTAAGATTTCTACCGGAGCTCAGAATGATCTCGAACGTATTACTAACCTGGCGTACGGGATGGTGTCTGTATATGGTATGAATGAAAAAGTTGGGAACATCTCTTTTAACCAACAGGATCAATTTACGAAACCTTATTCTGAAACGACCGGCGAACTAATCGACTCTGAGGTACGTATCCTGATAAAGTCAGCTTACGATCGTACGAAAAGCCTGTTAACCGAGAAACGTGAGGGTTTGGAAAAACTTGCTGCGAAGCTTCTTGAAAAAGAGATCCTATTTCAAAGTGACCTGGAAGAAATTCTGGGAAAAAGGCCGTTTAGTCACCGGACAACGTACGATGAGTTTGTAAACGGGGATGATGACACAGGCAACCAGAAACTGGCAGCAGAGAATCTGCATCCTGAGCCTTTTGGAGACTCTACAGAACCTCTTAACAAAAACGAATCAAACAATTAAATATTAAAGCTCCGATAAACGGAGCTTTTTTTTTCAAAAGGATAATGCATATCTTCGGTTTTTGCTGATCCCAGTACGGATAAGAATGAAAGAGACTACCTCTAAAGAAAAAATGCTCAAGAGAATACGGAAGGCCTTGCTTGAAAAGCGGGACAATCCGCACCCTAACCTTGAAGAAGCACCCTTATATGAAGATTATACCGGCTACCTTGATGTTCTCTTTGCCGAACAGCTGAGCCTTGTTGCTGGTAAGTTTATCTTTTGTGAAGATGAAATGCAGTTTGTCGAAAATCTACTACTCCTGGCGGACGAAAAGGGATGGCGCAAAATATATTGCTGGGAGCAACCGCTTCAAGAGCTGCTCACACACTTCGAATTTCCATTTTACAGCACCGACACCGACTTTATGGATGCAGAAGTAGGAATTACATTGTGTGAGTCATTGATCGCCCGGAACGGAAGCGTTCTTGTGTCTAATGCAAATACAGCAGGGAGAAGGTTAAGCATTTATCCGCACTGCCATATTGTTGTAGCATATACATCTCAGTTGGTACTGGATCTTAAAGAAGGGTTCAAACAGCTGAAGCTGAAATATGACACTAATATCCCATCTATGATATCGGCCATTACCGGTCCGAGCAGAACGGCGGATATTGAAAAGACACTTGTTTTAGGTGCCCACGGGCCAAAAGAGTTTATTGTCTTTCTGCTTGAAGGCTAAGAATTAATTGATATACAAAAATGCGGGTTGAGGCCCGCATTTTTGTATATCAATTAATTACTTTTCGTTAGCTCAGTTTAAGCAATGCTTCTTTAATTCGTGGAAGCATCTCCTGTATGTCTCTTAATGAACAAGCGCCGATTGAAGATCTGAACCAGTTTACAGAGCCGTCTGCGCCAAAGGCTGAAAAAGGTACGAAAGCAGCTTTTGCTTCTTTTATTAAATAGAAGTTGATATCCTCGCTGTTTTGCAATACCTGTCCATCAAGTGTGGTTTTACCTACGTAGTCGATCTTAATGGTCAGATAAATCGCTCCCATAGGTTCGATAACATCAACACTTAATCCGTCTTCTCTGAATTGCTTAAAGCCGTAATAAATCGCATCGAGACTGTCCTGGATCTTTCTTTTAAAAGCTGTAAGGTATGTTTCTACAGCTGCTGAATCCTGAAGAAAAGCAGCCATAGCGAACTGCTCCGCCTTTGGAGCCCAGGCTCCCATGTGCATGACGAGGGTCTTCATTTTATCGATAATCAGCTCAGGGCCGAATCCCCAACCGACACGTACCCCTGTAGAGGCAAAGCATTTTGAAGCTCCATCAATGTAAACGACAAAGTCTTTGATAGCCGGACGCAGCGATACAGGATCATAATGTCTATGCTCCCCGAATGTCAGCATTGCATATATCTGATCATAGATTATATACAATGGCTTCTCAGATGCACCACGACGATTATTTTCTTCAAGAACCAGGTCACATATTTCTTCCAGGTCTTTTTTCGAGAACATGGTACCTGTAGGATTCAGCGGGGAACAGAGTGCTATCAGACTGGCATCCTTTATATGCGGACGAAGGTCATCTGCAGTCGGCATGAAATTATTCTCCGGATTCGTGGTAATAGGAATACCTTTAGCACCTGTTAACGAGCAGTAGTGATCATTGTTCCACGAAGGAGCTGCATAGATCACCGTATCACCCGGGTCAATAAGCGCAAGATAGGCTGCATAAATCAAAGGTCGTGAACCACATGATATCAGAATCTCGTTTGTATTAAAATTTAATCCATAAGCATCAGCCAGATAATCGCTTACACCTTGGCGTAGAGGAAGGATACCGTCAGCCGGTGGATAGTTGGTCTGATGGTCATCGTAAGCCTGTTTTATATTATTTTTCAGAGCATCTGGAATTGGGAAAAGAGCCGGATCAAAATCGCCAATCGTAAGGTTCGCGATCTTCTGTCCCTGTTTTTTTAATTCGTTAATCTCTCCTGCAATCTTAATAATTTCGGAGCCTTTTAACTTCTGTGCTAAACGTGATACACTCATTTCTTCTTTATATGGTATTAAGATACTAGCGCATCTATAGCGCCTTCTACCTTTTTAAAATTAAAATTTGTAACGATTAATTTATAAGCATTCGCGATTTGGGCATTGCAAAGATTACCGATACTTCCTTCATGCACGTGCTTTACTGAAGCTGGTGCTTTAAAGTTACCACTTTCAATCTCCAATCCCACCTTCTTATACGCTTCCCTAAAAGGCAGTCCATTGAGCACCTCTTCGTTCACTGCTTCTACACTAAACAGATATGCATATTTAGGATCATCCAATATATTGGCTTTAATAGAGATGTGCTTAAGCATGTAGGTAGTCATCTCCAGGCATTCATTTAACGAAGTAAAGGCAGGAAAAAGACTTTCCTTTAAAAGCTGCAGATCTCTGTGATAGCCGGAAGGAAGATTTGTAGTCATCAGTGCGATCTCGTTGGGGAGGGCTTGTATTTTATTGCAACGTGAACGGATCAGTTCGAATACATCCGGATTCTTTTTATGCGGCATAATACTGGAGCCGGTGGTCAACTCATCCGGAAACTTAATAAATCCGAAGTTCTGATTGATGAACAGACAAGCGTCCATAGCCAGCTTAGCCAGAGTAGCAGCAACGGACGACATGGCCTGAGCCAGGATCCGCTCCGTTTTACCTCTACCCATTTGCGCATAGACTACATTATAGTTCATGGAATCAAACCCAAGGAGCTCAGTGGTCATGGTGCGATTAAGAGGAAAGGATGATCCGTAACCGGCAGCAGATCCAAGCGGGTTTTTATTACATACTTTCCAAGCTGCGAACATAAGCTCCATATCATCTACGAGACTTTCGGCATACGCTCCAAACCACAGTCCAAAAGATGAAGGCATAGCAATCTGCAGATGCGTGTAGCCGGGAAGAAGCTTGTCTTTATGTTCTTCGCTAAGATTTATCAGCAACTCAAATAGCGAGGTTGTATTTCCTACAAGGTTCTTTATTTCTGCCCGAAAAAAGAGCTTGAGATCCACAAGAACCTGATCGTTTCTCGAGCGTCCGCTGTGTATTTTTTTTCCTGCTTCGCCAATTCGTTTGGTCAGCAGAAGCTCCACCTGAGAATGTACGTCTTCAACACCCTCTTCGATCTTGAACTGGCCTTGAAGGATCTCCTGATAGATAGACTTTAATTCTGCCTGAACCGCTTCGAGGTCTTCCGCATCCATAAGTCCTATACTTGCTAACATACGCGTATGCGCAAGCGAACCTAGCACATCAGCTTCGGCAAGGAACTGATCTAATTCACGATCGTTTCCTACAGTAAATTGTTCCACCGAACCTGATACTTCTTTATCTTTCTGCCAAAGCTTCATTTAGTGATTATTTTATTCAGTAATGTGATGTAAATCGATATTGCTTCTTCTATTTCTTTAACGTAGATATACTCGTCTGCCATGTGTGATCGTCCTGAAAATCCTGGTCCCATCTTCAGTGAAGGGATATTCAGTAGGGCCTGGTCGCTGGTTGTGGGAGATCCGTATGTATTTCTACCTAATTCAATACCAGCGAGCACGATAGGGTGGTCCTTATCGATAGATGAGGGCTTTAGGCGCATTGAGCGGGGTTGTACGTCGCTTGACACATGCTCTTTGATTATTTGCAGCACTTCTTCCATTTTATACGCATCAGTCAAGCGCACGTCTACGGTATAATTGCAGGTCGCCGGTACAACGTTGTGCTGCGATCCGGCGTTAATAATAGTAACCGACATTTTGATTGGCCCGAATACCTCCGACTCGCGTGGGAACCTATATGAACTGAACCATTCTACATCCTTAATAGCCTTATATATTGCGTTATCACCCTCGTCACGAGCCGCATGTCCGGCCACTCCTGTTGCAACGCAATCAAGTACCATAAGCCCCTTTTCAGCTATGGCAAGGTGCATTTCAGTCGGCTCGCCTACTATTGCAAAGTCAAGTGTTCCCAGCTCCGGGAGGATCAGTTCAATACCATTCAATCCAGATATTTCCTCTTCTGCGGTAGCCGCAAGGCAGAGGTTGTATTGAAGATCAGTCCTCAGGTAAAAGTATCTGAAAGCAGCGATCAATGATACCAGTGCACCTCCGGCATCGTTACTCCCTAAGCCATAGAGCTTTCCATCTTCTATATCTGCGGCAAAAGGATCTCTCGTATAACCGGGATTTGGTTTTACGGTATCATGGTGAGAATTCAGAAGGATTGTAGGCTTGGACGGATCAAAATAAGCGTTATAGGCCCATATGTTATTGGCTTTCTCGTGAAAGAAGATCTGATGTGTCTCGAAAAAAGATTTCAGTAAGACAGCAGTCTTATCTTCCTCCCGACTTAGAGAAGGCGTCTTAATTAGTCCCCTCAGTAACTTTATACTATCATCTGCAAGCTGATCAATCATTTACTTTTCTTCTGTATATAACCCGCCCGCTTTCAGTGCAGAAAGCTTAATTCCCTTTATCAGCGACGAACTGAATCCATGATACTCCATCTCATTTAATCCGGCGATGGTACAGCCTTTAGGTGATGTAACCTTATCGATTTCACTTTCGGGGTGACTCCCATGTATCAGGAGCAGATCCGCCGCTCCCTTTGCTGTCTGTACAGCCATCTTTAATGCATCCTCTGCATGGAAACCTATTTCCACTCCACCCTGTGAGGCGGCACGTATAGCCCTTAGAAAGAATGCTATCCCGCATGCACAAAGTGCCGTTGCCGATGTCATTAGTTCTTCGTTGATAACGACTACAGAACCAACCGTTTCAAACATGCTTTTTACCAAATTCACATTTTCAGCTGTAGCGTTCTCTGAGGCGATACAGGTCATGGATTGACCGATTGAAATAGCTGTATTGGGCATCGCCCTTACTACCTGCACGTCATAACCAAGCTTGACTTTAATATCACTGCAGGAAACGCCGGAAATGACGGAGATAACGGTATGTTTCTTTGCGTCGATAACTGGCTTAATTTCATTAAGCAGCCCGTTTAATTGCTGGGGTAGCACGGCTAAAATAATAATAGAAGAGTTTGAAACAGCTTCCATATTATTGCCTGATACCTGGTAGCCAAGCCCTGCCTGCTCGGAAAGGCCAGAGACATTCCGACGGGTCAATATGATAGACGAGGCAGTCTGATAATTTGACTTTACCAATCCATAGGCTAGTGAGAGCCCTATATTGCCGCTTCCTAAGATAGCAATGTTACCGATTATACTTTTCATCAATATATGGTTATAATGGCGAACGATGCATGACACATGAAGTATGTGCATGGATTGCAATCACCTCGTTTAAACTTTTGTTACGCAAACAGTCGCGTACCAAATTGTTCTATACCTAACATCTCAAGTTCTTCGGACTTTCCGATATAAACTTCGCTAACTCCGCTATTTATAGCCTGAAAAGCGTTCTGAAGCTTAGGCAGCATCCCACCAGCGATAATATTATCTGCTTTAAGGCGATCAAATTCAGAAGAGCTTATCTCTCTTAAAACTGAGTTATCATCGGCAATATCTAAAAGTACTCCCTTTTTTTCAAAGCAATAGACTAGACTCACCTGATAAAGAGAAGATAGTGCGATAGCAAGTGTTGATGCGATTGTATCCGCGTTTGTATTAAGCAGCTGTCCTTCTCCGTCGTGAGTAATAGCCGAAAAAACAGGAACGACGCCTGTCTGCAAAATCTCATCCAGTTTATCGCGATCTACTGACGATGGCGATAAATCACCTACAAAGCCATAATCTATATCCTTCACAGGTCTTTTGGTAGCCCTGATAAGATTTCCATCAGCTCCAGTAAGTCCAATAGCATTACACTGATATCTTTGAAGTTGAGCAACTATGTTCTTATTGATAAGACCAGCATAGACCATAGTTACCACTCTCAATGTGTCGATATCTGTTATTCGCCTGCCGTCAATCATTTTTGGCTCTATTCCCATTGTATGAGATAGGTCAGTTGCGATCTTGCCACCACCGTGGATAAGTATTTTATCACCTGGCAGAGCCGAGAAGTCCTTTAAAAAGTAGTGAAGGTTTTCTGAATTGTCAATGACATTTCCTCCAATCTTAATGACATATAGCGCTTTCTTATTATCCATCATCCTTTTATATCGATGAAAGCAAGTTCTTCAAGACTGTTTGAGCTGCCCAGAGACGATTTCCGGCTTCCTGTATAACAAGAGACTCCTTGCTATCCAGTATTTCTGACGAAAGTTCAAGGTCTCTTCGGACCGGAAGGCAGTGCATAACTTTGGCCGCATTAGTAACTTTCAACCTTTCGAGATCAAGCATCCATCCATCTCCTGAGGAAAGAATTTTTCCGTAGTCCTGATAGCTCGACCAATTCTTGACATAGACAAAATCTGCATTCTTTAATGCCTCATCCTGATCATAAGTTATGTGAGCGCCGGAAGTAAACTCCTGTGCGAGCTCATAGCCTTCCGGATGCGTAATAACGAAGTCAAGCAAATCTTCAGCCTGTGCACGGCACATCCATTCCGCAAAGGAGTTTGGAACAGCCTGAGGCAAGGGCTTTATATGAGGAGCCCAGGACAATACCACCTTTGGGCGGGTAATTTTTTTATGCTCCTGAATGGTGATCAAATCGGCAAAGCTCTGCAGTGGATGTCGGGTTGCACTCTCCAGACTTACTACAGGAATGCCACTGTATTTGATGAACTTATTGAAGATGTCTTCGCTGTAATCCTCCTCCCTGTCTTTCAATCCAGGAAATGAACGGATCCCCAACACATCGCAATACTCGCCAATTACTGCTGCTGCTTCGCGGATATGCTCTACAGTTGTACCGTCCATGATCACCCCGTCGCGAGTTTCAAGAGCCCAGCCTTCCTTATCCATGTTCATCACCATCACATTCATACCTAAATTAAGAGCCGCTTTTTGGGTACTTAAACGAGTACGGAGGCTAGGATTCAAAAAGATAAGTCCTAAGGTCTTATTCTTTCCGAGACTTTGGTCAGCATAAGGATTTGCTTTAATTGCAAGAGCTTCGTTTACCAGCTCAGTTACATCAGAAACATCGTTAACAGAAGTAAATAGATTCATCTTTATGGGTGTTCTCTCCCTTTCAGGGATTTAAAATACTGTTGAAAGCCTGCAGAAACCTGTCAGCATGTGCTTTATTTAAATTTAGCGCAGGAAGCAAGCGAATGACATTCGGCTTCGCTTCCCCCGTAAAAATATGATGTTTAAATAATAAATCCTTCTTAACATGAGAAAGTTCTTCAGGAAGATCAATCCCGATCATCAATCCCTTGCCCCTAACTTCACGCACCTGTTCAAACTTTCTAAGCTCTTCCATCAGGTATTCACCAACTGCCGATGCGTTGGCAAGCAACTTTTCTTCTTCGATGACCTCCAAAACAGCAAGCGCTGCTGCACATGCCAGATGGTTCCCACCGAACGTAGTGCCGAGCATTCCATGCCAGGGCTTAAATTTGCCTGCTATAGAGATACCTGCTACAGGAAACCCATTTCCCATACCTTTTGCCATTGTGTATATATCTGCATCTACACCGGCATAATCATGCGAATAAAATTTGCCAGAGCGGGCGTAACCACACTGAACGGAATCAGCTATGTAAACAGAGTTATAAGTGTCGCATAGAGATCGTATCAGACGCAAGAAATCCTCACTCGCCGGCTTGATCCCTCCAACACCCTGAATTCCTTCGATAATAACTGCACATATTTCATTTCCATATGACTGAAAAGCTTCATTCAGCGCGTCAAGATCGTTGAGAGGAAGAAACACTATATTAGCCGTTTCATTAACTGGAGCCACGATCTTAGGATTGTCTGTCGCAGCAACAGCCAGAGATGTACGTCCATGAAAAGCACCTTTAAAAGCGATGATCTTTTTCCTCCCATTGTAGAAAGAAGCAAGCTTCAGCGCGTTTTCATTTGCCTCCGCTCCTGAATTGCACAAAAAAAACTGATAATCCGCTTTTCCAGAAACTTGTCCGAGCTTTTCTGCTAGCTCTTCCTGTCCCTTTATACGAATCGAGTTAGAGTAAAAACCTATTTTATTTAATTGCTCAGTTAGCCTTTTAACATAGTGTGGGTGGCTATGACCAATCGATATAACAGCATGGCCTCCGTACAGATCCAAGTATTCCTGGCCATTGTTATCCCATACCAGGCTTCCTTCGCCCTTTACAATCTCGATTGGATTTAAGGGATATACATCAAATAATTTCATTCGCGTTATGTATAATAATTTACTCCTCCGGCAAGCTTTCGCTATTCAGATTCACTAGAAAGCTGCTGCTTTCAGCTTTAAACCCGCTTGTTCGTCAAAGCCAAAAAGCAAATTCATGTTCTGCACTGCCTGGCCGGAAGCACCTTTAAGAAGATTATCAATTATGCTGATGATAAGTAACTTATTGTTGTGTTTCTCCAGATACAGGAAGCACTTATTGGTGTTGACAACCTGTTTCAGGTCAATGTTTTTTTTCAGAACATGTGTAAAAGGATGATCTTTGTAATACTCTGAGAAAAGCTCTGAAGCTTCCTCTAAACTAAGGTCAGACTCAGTATATAAAGAGGCTATAATACCCCTCGTGAAATCTCCCCTATAGGGAATAAAGTTCATGCCATCCCTGGCTATAAAGGAGCCTGCCTGGTTGAGCGACTGAGTGATCTCATTCAGGTGCTGATGGCCAAACGGCTTATACACGGATGAGTTGTTATTCCTCCAGCTGAAATGAGAAGTGGTAGATAAGCTTTGTCCAGCTCCCGTCGATCCTGTAGTTGCAGAGATATGAACCTCGTTATTTAGATTACCCGATTGGGCCAGAGGCAACAAGGCCAATTGTATGCAAGTAGCAAAACAACCTGGATTAGCAATATTCCGGGCCGTTCTGATTTTCTCTTTTTGAAGTTCTGGTAAGCCATATACAAAACCACCTTCTCTAAAATCAGCGTTCTCAGCCAATCTGAAATCCTGACTTAGATCTATTACCTTGATTCTGTCGTCTATGGGATTTTTTTCTAAGAACTTTTTCGCGTCCCCATGTCCAACACATAGAAACAGCACATCAACATCCTGAGATAAAGTGCTGGTGAACGCAATAAAAGTATCCCCTGTAAGATCAGTATGAACGTCGGAAATCAGGTTTCCGGCGTTACTGTTGCTATGAACAAAATTAATATCAACATTGGGATGATTTACCAGCAGGCGAAGCAACTCACCTCCCGTATAGCCAGCACCCCCAACAATTCCAGCTTTAATTTTCTGCATAAGTCTATTCTAAGTATACGATTCTTCAATAACGAACGAGCCTTCAAGCAGCTCGCTCACTTGTTTGGTTAATGAAAGGATTAAGAGATCCCCTCATTGACTTTATGCCAGATAGAAACCTGGTTCCCGAAGATCTTAGAGAATCCTTTTACGTCTTCGCCGGTGTAGCCCTCGTTCATCTCTCCATAGCTACCGAACTTACTGCTCATCAGATCATTTTCAGATTCAATACCGATCACCAGGAATCGGTAAGGCAGTAACTGAATAAACACTTTTCCATTAACTGTTTTCTGAGCGCTTGTCATGAACGCCTCAATGTCACGCATAATCGGGTCGTGAAACTGCCCTTCATGCATCCAGTTGCCATAAAACATCGCCAACTGGTCTTTCCAGCTCAGTTGCCATTTGGTTAAGGTATGTTTTTCTAGTGCGTGATGAGCTTTGATGATTACCATAGGAGCTGCAGCTTCAAAACCTACACGACCCTTTATGCCTATGATGGTATCGCCTACATGTATATCACGCCCAATTCCGAAAGGAGCAGCGATCGCTTGAATAGCCTGTATCGCCTCTACCGGATGCTCGTACTTCTGTCCATTAACAGCAACAAGCTCTCCCTGCGAAAATTCAAGTTCCAGATCTTCCGCTGTACTTTTTGTAACCTGTGTCGGCCAGGCTTCCTCTGGAAGCATTCCTTTTGAAGTAAGCGTTTCCTTTCCACCTACTGATGTTCCCCAGATGCCCTTATTTATAGAATATTTCGCTTTTTCGGCATTAATTTCGACACCATGTTGATGAAGATATTCGATCTCGGCTTCGCGACTAAGCTTCTGATCACGTATAGGTGTTATTATTCCAACCTTTGGAACGAGGATATTGAAGATCATATCAAAACGCACCTGATCGTTTCCGGCACCGGTGCTTCCGTGAGCAACAAAGTCTGCACCTATTTCTTTCGCATAATTAGCGATAGCGGTGGCCTGCGTAACTCTTTCCGCACTTACCGACAAGGGATAGGTATTATTTTTGAGAACGTTTCCGTAGATCAAATAACGTAAAGAACTGTCGTAATAGCCCTTAACTGCGTCAACAGCGTGATGGGAAGCAACTCCTAACTCATATGCTCTTTTTTCGATCTGTCGAAGTTCTTCCTCACTGAACCCACCGGTATTTACAATTACGGAATGAACTTCAAGATCAAGATCTTTTGACAAGTAAATCGCACAGTAAGAAGTATCTAATCCACCACTGAAGGCTAAAACAACTTTCTTTTTCATTTAATATTCATTTGGTAACAGGAAGACGAACAAAGAGTCGGAATCTTCCAGATTGTTATATAATAACGGGCCGCACTGCCCGCGTTGACTGTCAATTAGAACTAAGAATGAACAGCAGCTAAAAACACTTTCGCAGAACCCTTAAGCTTAGCTTCGATCCGTTCAAATAGAGAGGCTTTTCGAGTAACCTTATTGAGCTTCTCATTTTGTATCCGCTGTTGCTCTTCTAACTCTTTCATTTTCTCTACCGGATCATAAAGCATGGCGGTGCAAAGACAATTTTTGCGCTCCTTCATTGTAAGGATATCGTAATTCACACAGCTTTTGCAACCTTGCCAGAACTTATCATCTTGTGTAAGCTCTGAATAAGTAACCGGTTCATATCCAAGCTCGGAGTTTATCTTCATTACAGCCAGACCCGTAGTTAAGCCGAAGATTTTCGCTTCAGGATATTTCTCCCTGGAAAGCTTAAATATCCTGTTTTTTATTGCCTTCGCCAATCCGCACTTTCTAAACTGTGGATTTACGATAAGACCTGAGTTTGCAACAAAGCTTTCATGCTGCCAGGTCTCTATGTAGCAAAAGCCTGCCCACGTGCCGTCATGATGAAGCGCAATCACAGCTTTCCCTTCCCGCATCTTGGTTGCTACATATTCCGGGCTTCTCCGTGCAATCCCAGTTCCCCGAGCTTTGGCAGATTCTGCCATCTCATCACATATTTGCTCTGCATAACCAGTATGGATATCCGAAGCTACTATTACAGAAAAATCTTTTTCGTTCATTTTAAAGAAATCCGCTCTTAACGGACGAAGACTCTGCGTCTTGACAATTTTCTAGAAAAATTATTGATTTGACTCTGATGATCCCAAAGTCTTTAAGGGGAGGAATGCCTGCAGTTATCAAACTCTCGGCATAAATGGTCGTCGGTGCCTGAACACCAATCTTCCATTGATATTCTTTTCACCTATCACTACAGGAACATGCCCGGATAAGGAGGGACATGCTGAAGTAATGTTAAAAAGAGAATTGTTCATTTCAGTTGACTTACGATGTGTAAAACCTATTATTACAATACAAAATTATTGAATTAAATGTAAGTAATGCAACATCAATAAACATTTTTATTCATCTGTAAGTCAAGATATAAGCAATTCACTTTTTATTTTTCGGTCTTCCGGAGAAGGATTTAATCATAGGATAGCCTGTCAGCCGAACTTAGAATGGCAAATCATCTGAGGAATCAGCAGAATAATCTACCTGAGGTTCCTGATAGTCAGAAGCACTTTTGTGGCTTGAATTATCAGTATTTTCGTCGCCTGAAGCACCCCTTTTACCGAGCATATTGAAATTATCAGCCACAATCTCCGTCACATATCTCTTCGTACCGTTCTTATCATCATACGTACGTGTCCGAAGTTTCCCTTCCACATAGATAAGCTCACCTTTTTTCAGATACTTAGCGGCTACATCAGCAAGCCCTCGCCAAACGACGATGTTATGCCACTCGGTTTGCTCAACTTTTTTACCATCTCTAGTATAAGTTTCTGATGTGGCTAGCGTAAAATTAGCAACGCTAGCTCCTCCTTCCAGATGTCGGATCTCAGGATCCCTGCCTAAGTGTCCAACTAAAATAACTTTGTTAACTCCTGCCATAATTTAACTTTTTAATTGTGAAGTCAATGTAGGAAGTTTCTAAGAAATGAGAAAATTATTTTTGGCTGTGCTACTTTATGAAGATCCTCCAATGGTATAAACTGCCAGCCCATTTGAGCTACCAGTTCGAACGTATTCGATTCAATTACAATAAACTGGGCATGGATCGTCTGATGACTTAGCTGGTGCTTCATCGGACCATGAACCGCAAGCACAGTGACCGCATCGCCGAAACTCGATATAAAATCGGGAAGCTCAAGCACCTCCGATACATCGAGTGTTCTATCTGATTCAAAAAGAGGGAATTCATGTAGATTTTCCCAAATATCTTTCGCCCCCCTTTTATTTAACAATATGGAGCCCTCGGAAAGAACAACTGCATAGTTAAAATACCTGGGTCTGGGACGCTGTGCTTTCTTCTTAACTGGTAGTTCAGCAATCATATCGTTTCGCAGAGCAAAACATTGCTGACTTAACGGACATACAATACAGTCGGGATTGCGCGGTTTACAAACCATTGCACCGAACTCCATCATAGCCTGATTGCTGGTTCCAGGATCATTCTTATTGATAACATTGTTTGCAAGTTCAGTAAACGCTCTTTTTCCTTGCGGACTATTGATCACTTCCTGAAGCCCAAAAAAACGTGACAGTAACCTGAAGACATTTCCGTCGACTACCGCCTTCGCCTCGTTTGCAGAAAAGGAAGAGATCGCAGCGGCAGTGTACTCACCTACTCCCTTCAACTTTAAAAGATCATCATATCTCTGTGGAAAATATCCTCCATGTTCTTCCATTACGATTTTGGAAGCTTTATGCATATTCCTACCTCTGGAATAATATCCGAGACCCTGCCATAAATTAAGTATTTCATCCTCATCTGCTGCTGCAAAATCTGCAACAGTCGGGTACTTTTCTAGGAAACGATGAAAATAAGGAAGTCCTTGTTCCACCCTGGTTTGCTGAAGAATTATCTCAGATAACCAGATAATATATGGATCCCGGGTCTTTCTCCATGGCAAATCTCTTTTGTTACTAATGTACCAGGCAACAACCTCATCAATAAATTGCATATACGAAGTTCTTAAAAACTTAAAGATTTTGAACGCCGGACCGCCAAAAATGACGTTCAGCGCACTCTAGAAAGAGCAAGGATGAGCCCGAACAGAAATAACAAGCACTATTTAAGAACTCTCAATAATAATACATAACGGCAGTTACCTGGCTGAGAAAGTGTCCTAAAACCGCTGCAGAACGCAGATTTTCAGACTATTTACGCTCTTTCAACAAAATAAAAAGACCAATTTCTCGTGCTATCTATCTGGCATTTTAGAAGTTAAAAGAAAAATAAATGGAATTATTTTACGAATTCGAATTAAACCAATACTTTTGCAACCCCAAAACAATTAAGAGTTTACGAAAAAGTTTAACCCAATAAGATATGACTAAAGCAGAAATTATCGCAGAGATATCCACCAAAACAGGAATCGAAAAGCTAGATGTGCAGGAAGCGGTAGAAGCATTTTTTAAAGTAATTAAAAACTCAATGGTTAGTGGCGAAAATGTCTACGTGAGAGGTTTTGGGAGCTTTGTTGTAAAGAAAAGAGCAACAAAGACGGCACGTAACATTTCAAAAAACACCGCTATCATTATCCCTGAGCATTTCGTGCCAAGCTTTAAACCAGCAAAGGTTTTTGTTGAGAAAGTTAAGAATGGTAATGTAACAAAATTGGCTGCAGCGGCTGAAGAAGCAAAAACGGCAGCAGAAGCGTAATCTCTGAATATGATCAATGGTAAGCAAATAGCAGTAATCGGACTAGTTGTTGTTCTAATGGGACTTTTATTTTCATTAGACATCAAAGGTTTGGTTAAAGATGGCCAGCATTCGGGGGAAGCTGCCGAAAATGCCTCTCAAGCCTCTTTAGTGACAGTTCAAACTGTTTCTGAAACGGCTAAACTAACGCTAAATGCTAACTTATCTGCTCAGATATCCTCTCTGGAAACTCAGCTTAAATCAGCAGGGGGATCAGAGAGGCTACCTCTTCTAAAGGAACTTGCGCAGAAATGGGATGATGTCAATCAACCAGCTCCAAGTGCGTTTTATAACGAAGAAATCGCTGAACAAGAAAACACTCTTTCCGGATGGCTGAAAACAGGTGATCTGTTCACAAGTGCTTACAGTACTACGAAGGATTCGCTGACACAGCCGACTCTTGTTGCCAAGTCTATCGTAGCCTATCAAAAAGCACTGGATTTGGATACCAATAACCTGAGCGCAAAAACAGGCTTGGGCGTAGCATACGTCAGCGGAACACCTGAACCGATGAAAGGGATTACTCTCTTACTTGAAGTTGTTAAGCAAGATCCTAAAAACATCAAGGCTAATATGAATCTTGGCCTGTTTTCGATCAAGTCAGGCCAGTTTGATAAAGGCATCAACCGCTTCAAAACTATCATTGAGCAGGAACAAATGCCTGAAGCATGGTTTTACCTGGCAACATGTTACGAAAATATCGGACAGAACGCGGAGGCAATACATGCATATGAGCAAAGCAAGACTCTTGCTGCTGACCCTGGCTTCAGCTCATACATTGATCAGCGCATCAACACATTAAAAAGTAATTAATTAACAATAAAAACATTTAAAACTTAAAATTATGCCAAGCGGTAAAAAAAGAAAAAGACATAAAATGGCTACCCACAAACGTAAAAAACGTTTAAGAAAGAACAGACACAAGAAAAAGTAGTTTAACTACTTAGTCAGTGAAAAAGACCTCCACGCTCATGCGACCGGAGGTTCTTGTGTTATAATCATTTCTTGTGTCAAACGTTGACAGGTAACCCCTGTCACTAAAAAGGTAGCTGTTGGTAAAAGAATTAATAATCAATTCAGCCCCTAATGGGGTAACTATAGCTTTACTGCAAGACAAGCAACTCGTAGAACTGACCACAGAGCACATTAACAACAACTATGCTGTTGGAGACATTTACCTTGGGCGGATAAAAAAAATCATGCCCGGGTTAAATGCTGCTTTTGTTGATGTGGGCTATGAAAAGGACGCTTTCTTGCATTATCTTGACCTGGGGCCTCAGGTTCAGTCGCTGATTAAGCTGACGAAGATTGTAAAGAACGGCAGTTATAAAGAAAAATTGCTGAATAATTTTAAGCTGGAAGAGGACATCAATAAATCCGGCAAAATTTCCGAAGTGCTAAACCGCAACATGCTGTTGCCTGTTCAGATCGCTAAGGAACCTATATCAACTAAAGGCCCACGCTTAAGTTCAGACCTTTCAATTGCAGGACGATTTGTAGTATTGGTTCCGTTTTCGGAGTCTATATCTATATCTAAAAAGATCAAGAGCAACACAGAAAGAGTCCGTCTTAAGAAGATAGTTGAAAGCATTAAGCCAAAGAATTTTGGCGTTATTATACGTACTGTTTCAGAGGGTAAGGGAGTTGCAGAACTACAAAAAGATCTGCTGGATCTGATATCCCGATGGGAAACCATCTCGGCGAGATTAGATGCCACTGAGCCTTCTAAAAAAATCCTTGGAGAAATGGGACGTACATCTACAATTCTCAGGGACCTATTAAATGCAGACTTCACAAACATCCATGTCAATGACACGGCCATATTTGAAGAAGTCCGTATGTATGTCAGAGACATATCTCCTGAACTGGAAAAGATAGTAAAACTCTACAAGCACAAAGAGCCAATATTCGAGCACTTTGGAGTAGAGAAACAGATCAAATCGACGTTCGGCAGAACAGTCAATCTTCCGGGTGGTGCTTATCTGGTAATAGAGCATACGGAGGCACTGCATGTCGTTGACGTAAATAGTGGAAACCGAACGGCTAATCCTGAAAATCAGGAGGAAAACGCTTTCATGGTAAACAAGGAAGCAGCTAAAGAAATTGCCAGACAACTGCGGCTGAGGGATATGGGAGGTATAGTTGTAGTCGATTTTATCGACATGCACAAACCAAATAATCGTAAAGATCTCTTTGATTACCTGAAGCAGCAAATGGCTCTTGATCGTGCCAAACATACCATCCTGCCTCCAAGTAAATTTGGACTCGTCCAGATCACCAGGCAGCGGGTACGCCCCGAGATGAATATCGTTACTAATGAAAAATGCCCTGCCTGTGATGGAACAGGAGAGATAAAAGCCAGCATTGTATTGATGGACGACATCGAGAACAATCTGAACTATATCTTAAGTGAACAGAATGAGAAAAGCGTTACGCTCACTGTACACCCTTACATAGAGGCCTACATTAAAAAGGGAATCATCTCCAGACAGTGGAAGTGGTTCTTAAATTACGGTAAATGGATTAAAGTTAAATCTTCCCCATCTTATTATCTTACCGAATTCCACTTTATGAATTCAAAAGACGAAGAAATTAAGCTTTAGCTTCGAAAGGACCCGGAAATACACCGGGTCCTTTCTTTTTGTGCCTTTCCGAAGCCGCGCGATTCACCGGCCTATACATCCCCTGATACAACTCATCCGGCGCCTTGTCGATAGTACCAACATAATATTAGGTAATTGCCATTACATAGTGCTATTTTCGTGTGAAATAGATCGTATAAAATTGGCAAAAATTAAATCCGCATACTTCTGTCAGAGCTGTGGCTACGAATCAGCAAAATGGCTGGGTAAATGTCCGTCATGCAATGAGTGGAACTCGTTTGTAGAAGAAGTAATACAAAAACCAAGCGGCACCGTACCTGAATGGAAAGGCTCAGGAACCATTTCTAAAGTTGCAAAACCCTCAGCTATACATGAAATCAAGTACAAGGAGGAAAGCAGATGGGTGAGTCCCGACTCTGAATTCAACCGGGTATTAGGAGGCGGAATCGTACCAGGATCTCTTGTCCTTATTGGCGGAGAGCCAGGCATTGGGAAGTCAACACTGATGCTCCAACTGGCATTGCAACTGAAAGATAGAAAGATCCTTTACGTCTCAGGAGAAGAAAGCGAACATCAAATTAAGATGAGAGCTGAAAGGCTTAGCACGCAAACTCCTCCGAAAGACAAAAACGGAGTCTTCATTCTCACAGAAACATCCACACAAAATATATTCAAGCAGATTGAGCTATTGGAGCCCGGCCTGGTCGTGATAGACTCCATCCAGACTCTCCACTCGGCACATATCGAATCAACGCCAGGAAGTGTTTCTCAAGTGCGGGAATGCACTGCTGAGCTCATGCGCTTTGCCAAAGAAACCTCAACACCTGTATTTCTCATTGGTCATATTACCAAAGATGGATCCATTGCCGGACCAAAGATACTGGAACATATGGTCGACACAGTTCTCCAGTTTGAAGGCGACAGACATCATGTCTATCGTATTCTGAGAGCGGTCAAAAACAGGTTTGGATCCGCTTCAGAGCTGGGAATCTATGAGATGCAGGGAGCAGGTCTCCGAGAAGTTTCCAATCCCTCAGAGATTCTCCTTTCTCAAAGAGACGAAGAGCTGACCGGCATCACCATATCAGCCATGCTAGAGGGCGTCAGACCGATGCTAATTGAAACACAGGCATTAGTCAGCCCGTCAGCTTACGGAACCCCTCAGCGCTCCGCTACAGGTTTTGACACACGAAGAATGAATATGCTGCTTGCAGTTTTGGAAAAGCGTTGTGGCTTTAGATTAAGTGCCAAGGACGTGTTCCTCAACATTGCCGGTGGTTTACGCGTCGAAGACCCTGCTGTAGATCTCGGAATCATCGTCGCGATAATCTCTTCTCACGAGGATATTGCAGTATCCTCTAAAACATGCTTCGCGGCTGAAGTGGGACTTTCAGGCGAAGTCAGAGCAGTTAACAGGATAGAACACCGCATTGCAGAAGCGGAGAAGTTGGGCTTTGAGCGAATCTACATCTCGAAATACAATAAAAAAGGCTTAGACTTAAGCAAGTATTCGATCAAAGTAGAAACTGCTTCTAAAATTGAAGACGTATTTACTTCCCTTTTTGGATAAAAAGCATAAAAAAAGGCCGCTAAATGCGGCCTTTCAAGCTATTTACTCAAGTACATCGATTTCTCTTTATAGAGTTTTACAAAGTATGGATCTTCCAGGTCCTTTATAAAACGAATCGCCTCACCAGTAGACTTCATCTCAGGTCCCAGCTGCTTTTCAACTTCAGGGAACTTATCAAAAGAGAAGACCGGCTCTTTGATGGCATAACCCACCAATTTGCGCTCAATCTTAAAGTCCTTGAGCATATTAGCACCCAACATGATCTTAGCCGCGATATTGATATATGGAACGTCGTAAGCCTTTGCGATAAACGGAACGGTCCGAGAAGCTCGTGGGTTAGCTTCAATCACATACACGTCCTCTCCTTTGATCGCGAACTGAATATTAAGCAAGCCTCTCACATCAAGTGCCTTCGCAAGCTTAACGGTATACTCTTCCATCAGATCGGTAACTTTCTTCGACAGGTTGAACGGGGGAAGTACAGCACTTGAGTCTCCGGAGTGTATACCAGCAGGTTCGATGTGCTCCATTAAACCAACGATATGTACGTCTTCACCATCACAGATACTATCTGATTCAGCTTCTTCTGCACGATCGAGGAAATGGTCAATCAATACTCTGTTACCCGGTAAATCACCCAGTAATTTTACTACTGCCTTCTCAAGATCTTCATCGTTGATAACAATGCTCATACCCTGACCGCCTAATACATAACTCGGACGAACAAGAACAGGATAACCAACCTGGTATGCAACCTCGATAGCCTCTTCAGCGCTCTCAGCGACACCGTATTTAGGATAAGGAATGTCAAGATCCTTCAAAAGATCAGAGAAACGGCCCCGGTCTTCAGCGATGTCCATGTTGTTGAATGAAGTACCGATGATCTTGATGCCCTTTTCATGAAGCTTTTCTGCCATTTTAAGCGCCGTCTGGCCACCCAGCTGAACGATCACACCTTCCGGTTTTTCAAGATCAATGATCTCGCGCACATGCTCCCAGAATACAGGCTCAAAGTAAAGCTTGTCTGCCATATTGAAATCTGTAGACACCGTCTCAGGGTTACAGTTCACCATGATAGACTCATAGCCGGCTTCTTTAGCTGCCAACAGGCCGTGCACACAAGAATAATCAAACTCGATACCCTGTCCTATACGGTTAGGGCCCGATCCCAGTACAATAACCTTTTTCTTATCAGACGGGAAAGACTCATTCTCGTCTTCGTATGTTGAGTAGTAATATGGCGTCTGCGCCTGAAATTCTGCGGCACAAGTATCAACCATCTTATATACACGTTTGATACCCAGCTCTTTTCTGCGGTCGTAAACATCGTCCTCGGTAACAGAATTACCTAGCAACCAGGCAATCTGAACATCAGAGTACCCTTTCTGTTTCAAAGTAAGGAAGAAATCCCTCGGAATGTTAGTCAGGGAATATCTCTTGATCTCTGTCTCCAGAGCAACAAGTTCCTGAATCTGAACAAGGAACCATTTATCTATCCGGGTAACCTTGCGGATAGACTCCAGTGGTACACCCATGCTCATAGCATCCTTGATCAGGAACAACCTGTTCCAGCTTGGATGCTCCAGGCCATGCATAATCTCATCAAGGTTGCGGCACTGCCGTCCATCTGCACCCAGGCCAGAACGGCCGATCTCAAGACTTTGAGTAGCCTTCTGAAGAGCCTCAATAAACGTACGGCCGATAGCCATAACCTCACCAACAGACTTCATCTGAAGTCCCAGCTCAGTATTTGCACCCTTGAACTTGTCAAAGTTCCATCTCGGAACCTTCACAATCACGTAATCAAGGGTAGGCTCAAAATAAGCCGAAGTAGTTTTTGTAATCTGATTTTCAACCTCATCCAGATTGTATCCGATTGCCAGCTTTGCAGCGATTTTGGCAATAGGGTATCCAGTTGCCTTAGAAGCAAGAGCAGATGAACGGGAAACCCGTGGATTAATCTCAATTGCTATAATGGACTCGTCTGCAGGATTAACTGAAAACTGCACGTTACATCCTCCGGCGAAGTTTCCGATCGCGCGCATCATCTTCATAGCCTGATTACGCATCTCCTGATAACAACGATCGCTTAAGGTCATAGCCGGAGCAACTGTTATTGAGTCGCCGGTATGCACGCCCATTGGATCAAAATTTTCAATGGAGCAGATAATAATTACATTATCCTTGCTGTCTCTCAATAACTCCAGCTCATACTCTTTCCATCCTAGCACTGCCTGCTCAACCAATACCTCGTGGGTTGGAGAAGCTTGCAGACCGCGACTTAAAGCTGCATCAAAATCCTCTTTCTTGTGAACAATACCACCTCCGGTACCGCCAAGAGTGTACGAAGGACGGATAACCAAAGGAAATCCTATTTCCTGAGCAGCTTCCTTGCCTTCCAGAAAAGAGTTTGCAATTTTAGATGTTGCTACCCCGACGTTGATGTCCACCATAAGCTGGCGAAACTCCTCGCGGTTCTCCGTCTTTTCGATAGCGGCAACATCAACACCAATTACACGGACATTATATTTAGCCCAGATGCCTCTTTCTTCAGCCTCTTTACAAAGATTTAACGCTGTTTGTCCTCCCATAGTCGGCAAAACAGCATCAATTTGGCGTTCAGTAAGAATCTGCTCTAAACTTTCGCAATTAAGCGGAAGCAGATAAACGTGATCTCCGATCACTTTATCTGTCATAATGGTAGCCGGATTGGAATTTATTATGGAAACTTCTATCCCTTCATCTTTAAGAGATAAAGCCGCCTGCGATCCTGAATAATCGAATTCACAAGCTTGACCGATAATAATAGGCCCTGAACCGATGATCAGGACTGATTTAATGGATGGATCTTTTGGCATAGGGTTGTTAAAAGTCAAAAGTTAAATCGAAGTCTTAAGACTTCATAACCAGCGAGATTTCCTATGCTGTTTATGAAAATCCCGGCCTGATTGTCGGGATGCAAAGGTAAGGAATAATAATACTTTTAATTATATAAAGTACAAAAAAATTAAACATACTTTCCTCTTAACGTAAAGTCGAAATCTGCACATTCCCTTAATCTTCACCCTTGCGTCCCCTCGCGGTTTTTATACCTTTGCACCGTGATCGCCTACACCATGAATTTCGGAGAACTTATTCTCAATCAGCTCATTCAAACCTCAGCGTTAGAATGGGTTGGAACAATCACCGGATTTCTTTGCGTCTACCTCGCTGCAAAAGAGAATATCCTAAGCTGGCCTATCTCGATTATAAGCGTGATTGCATACTCAGTGCTTTTTTTCCAGTACCACCTGTTCGGCGACGCTGCCCTGCAGATCTATTTTCTTGGAACAGCAGTTTATGGATGGTATTTCTGGAGAAAAAATAAGCAGGAAGATCAAAAGCCGGTAGTATCGCTGAAACCGCGGGAATACATACTTGTAGCAGCTGCCGTCGCTATCTTATCAGGTTTGCTGGGTCTCTTCCTTGATTACTTTACCCCAACAGACGTTCCCTATATAGATGGCACCTGCACTGCGATCAGTTTCGTTGCACAGATATTGCTTACAAGAAAAGTACTTCAAAACTGGATACTATGGATCATCGTCGACATTATGTATGTACCATTGTATTTATATAAAGAACTGGCACTCACAGCTATCCTTTACGTGGTATTTCTATTTATCGCGGCGATGGGATATAAAGACTGGAGAAAGACATGGAGAACAGTACAAGCATAAAGAAAATAGCAGTTGTAGGGCCAGAATCTACCGGAAAATCTACCATTTCGGCTCAACTGGCAGATCACTACCAAACCGTATGGGTGCCCGAATACTCGCGGGAGTACTGCAGCCAACTCACCGGTCCCTGTAGTTGGGAAGATGAAATCAATATGTTTAAGGGGCAACTGGCTCTTGAAGAAGAGCTCACACCTAAGGCAAATAAGTTACTCATTTGCGATACCACGTTCATAACAGTGAAGATCTGGAGCGATTATGTCTTTGGTAAAGCACCCGAAGAAGTCCTCAGTGAACTACCTAGGCGCCATTACGATTTGTACCTCCTGATGGACATAGACCTTCCCTGGGAAGATGACCCTTTAAGAAATTTCCCCGACCTCAGAGAATATTTTATGGATGTCTGGAAAAAGGAACTTCAGGCGCTCAATGCAAACTATTCACTCATCAGCGGCACTCACGATGTGAGAAAAAAGAATGCAATTGATACAATTAACCAATTCTTTAACATCATTTAACAATGTTTATTCAAGATTTTTCATAGTTTTACGATGATACCAATTAGAATAAGCGATAAGCTATTATAGTAGGTTCGCTTTTACAAGTTAAACGAATCTGCTTAACTAAGGCACAAATGGAGACGAGGGAAAGACTGGGATGTATTCATTTGGCGTCAGGTACTTTTATTACTGACTTAGCTCTCCTAAGTATACGTTCTTTTTAGTTAATGATTAAAAAACCTTCTGCTCTTCAGAAGGTTTTTTTTTGAACAACATGCTTATATTCGCTTCGTAAAAATCATCTATGGAATTCTTATCTAACCCCGAAATCTGGGTTTCCCTCTTAACCTTAACTGTCCTCGAGATCGTCTTAGGGATAGACAACATCATTTTCATATCAATCCTGTCCGGCAAATTGCCTGAACACCAGCAAAAGAAAGCACGACAGATCGGACTGGCCCTGGCCATGATTACACGTATTCTTCTCTTACTTTCACTAAGCTGGGTAATGACACTTACAGATCCGCTCTTCAATATCGGCTCCTGGTTTGGACTAACCAATGCCGAGTGGCTTGAAAAGTTGGCTATCTCTGGCCGCGACCTTATTCTGCTAACGGGAGGATTATTCCTCATTTACAAGAGTACTGCCGAAATTCACGATAAGCTCGAAGGGCATGAGCACGAAACAGGTGTAAAAAAGGTTTATTCCTTTACCGGCGTTCTTGCTCAGATATTAGTACTCGATGTCGTATTTTCTCTCGATTCTGTAATCACGGCGGTAGGTATGGCTGATGAGGTACTTGTAATGATCGCCGCAGTCGTTATCTCAATCATCGTTATGATGTTTTCTGCTGGTGCCATCAGCGCCTTCGTTAATAAACATCCAACGGTTAAAATGCTTGCATTATCATTCCTGCTGCTGATAGGCGTCTCCCTGATAGCAGAAGGCCTTGATCAACATATACCAAAAGGATATATCTATTTTGCGATGGCATTCTCGGTGCTGGTTGAAATGCTTAACCTGAAAATGAAAGGTACATCTCAGCCGCCGGTAGCCCTGAAAAACTTCCCCGACGAAAGCAAAGATTCATAAGCCAGTAAATACCGTATAAACAAAGAAGGAGTGCCATATTGGTACTCCTTCTTTGTTTATACAATCCTACAAAATAGTCCCTTCAGATACTCCCCCTCGGGGAACGAAGACCTGACCGGGTGATCTTCTGGCTGACAGAACTGGTATATATACTGAATTTCCTTTCCGGCATCCAGCGCTGCCCAAGCCAGTATCTGTTTAAAGTGACTAATATCGACTGCGCCGGAGCAAGAAAACGTTGCCAGTAAGCCTCCACTGTTTAAAAGCCCCATCGCCATTCTGTTCAAATCCTTGTACGCCCTTGAAGCTTTGTCAAGTGAAGAACGTGAAGGTGCATACTTAGGCGGATCCAGTACGATAATATCAAACTTCTGACCCTCCTCTCTCAAAACACGAAGGCATTTATTCACGTCTGATTGCACTGCAGTGTGCTTTTCCTCACCAAAACCATTAAGTACGATATTTTGCTTCAACGTTTCCACAGCCAACGCCGAACTGTCTACGCTTATCACTTCAGCCGCACCATTCTTTAAAGCGTTTAAGGTAAAGCCACCGGAATACGAGAAGCAATCGAGCATCCGTTTACCTTCTGCATATCCTGCAACGATCCTGCGGTTTTCCCGCTGATCACAGAAAAATCCGGACTTTTGCCCTTCTGCAATATTGATATGATATTTTAATCCGTTCTCTCTTACCTCCACAAACTGAGGTGGTTCCTCTCCGTAAAGAATTCCGAAAGAAGCATCCATTCCATCGTGCGCCCTGGCAGAAGCATCGCTCCGGTCAAATACCCCCTTAACGTTCAAGAGGCCAACAAGCTCATCTACAATTATCCCTTTCACCTTTTCAATTCCAGATGTCAGGATCTGCACCGAAAGATAGTCGGCATACCGGTCCACGATCAGACCAGGCAAAAAATCCGCTTCACTAAAAATCAACCTGTAAGTATTGGTCCCGGCAGCTGACAACAAATCTTTACGGGCAGAAACCGCCCTTTGAATCCTCATCCTCCACCACGGCTCATCAATAGTAACCTGTTCATTCCATTCCAGGAGGCGCACAGCAACCCGCGACTGGTCGTTGTAGAATCCCTTCGCCAGAAATTCTCCCGAGTGATCCCTTACATCTACGATATCACCGTTCTCCGGCTTTCCTTTTATATGTTCAATTGCTCCCGAGAATATCCATGGATGCAATTGACGCACTGCTTTTTCCTTTCCTTTTTTAAGACGCACTTCCGACATAAGATCAAAGGTAACACGATCGTATCAATTTATCGTATTACTGCTACATTTGCCTAATGGACGAGATTACCTGGAACGACTTTAAAAAAGTAGAACTCCGGATAGGAACAATTCTGGAGGTATTACCATATCCCGAAGCACGGAAAGCCGCATACAAAATCAAGGCTGACTTCGGTACTTTCGGAATAAAGTGGAGCAGCGCTCAGATTACCAAACTCTATTCTCCTGATGATTTAACAGGCAGGCAGATCATCGGCGTAATTAACTTTCCCAAGAAGCAGATCGGCAAATTTATGTCCGAGTTTCTGGTGACTGGTTTCGAGGATGAAAATGGTGATATCATTCTGGCAGGAGTAGAGAGACCTGTACCTAACGGTTCAAAACTAATTTAAAGACAATCATTATTATGAGATACATAAGCTTTACCGATGACCCTGTAACACCGCCTGATGAGATTTTCATGAAGGAAGCCCTCAAAGAAGCAGGAAAAGCCCTTGAACAGGATGAGGTTCCTATCGGCGCTGTAATAGTCAGTAAGGGCAAAATTATCGCCCGGGGACACAATCTTACAGAACGTCTCAACGACGTCACCGCACACGCCGAAATGCAGGCCTTTACCGCCGCCGCCAGCTATTTAGGAGGGAAGTATCTTAAAGACTGCACATTATATGTCACTATCGAACCCTGTGTGATGTGTGCAGGAGCATCCTACTGGACACAGATCAGCCGGATTGTCTATGGTGCAGAAGATGAAAAAAGAGGATTCAGCAATATTAACACAACCATTACACACCCTAAAACAGAAATCACCGCCGGTGTCATGCAACAAGAATGCGCCGCCCTCATAAAAGATTTCTTCCTGAAGAAAAGAAAGTAAATTGACACTGCACTGAACAAAACACTTTTACAAAAGTTATATTTGTAGAGCTTAAAATTTTAACTCATAAAACGTAATATTATGGCTTTTGAACTTCCTGCGTTACCATACGCATCTGATGCCCTTGAACCAAATATCGACAAAGCAACTATGGAAATCCACCATGGTAAACATCACCAGGCTTATGTCGACAATTTGAATAAAGCTATCGCTGGTACCGAAGCTGAAGGCAAAACAATCGAAGAAATATTAGCGAATATCTCTTCTTATGCTCCAGCTGTTCGTAACAACGGCGGTGGACATTACAACCATAGCTTGTTCTGGACAGTGTTAGGTCCTAACGGTGGTGGCGAACCTACAGGTGAGCTAGCTGAAGCAATCAACGAGACCTTCGGCTCATTCGAAGATTTCAAAAAGAAGTTCGCTGAAGCCGGAGCAACCCGCTTTGGATCAGGATGGGCCTGGTTATCGATCTCTTCTGAAGGAAAGCTTCAGGTATCATCAACTCCGAATCAGGACAATCCCCTGATGGACGTTGCCGAAGTTAAAGGAACTCCAATCCTTGGTCTTGACGTATGGGAGCATGCATATTATCTGAAATATCAGAACAAACGCCCTGATTATATAGCGGCTTTCTGGAACGCAGTAAACTGGTCTGCAGTTGCTGAGCGCTTCAAAAAATAAGTTCTAAAAACATTTAGTGAAAAGTAGTGTACTTAATCGTATACTACTTTTTTTATGGAAAAGAAAATAACATACCTATCAGCGCTTTTATTTATCAGCATGCTGTCAAGCTGCGAGCTTGTTGGAGACATCTTCAAAGCAGGTGCATATGTCGGAATATTCATGGTTGTGGCCGTGCTCATTTTGATCTACTGGCTGTTCAGCTTCTTCAGAAGGAGATAAAATACCGGAAGGCTGGACCACTTACATAAAGCCTTCCAGTATTTCCTTTTTTGAGTTGCTTATCATTTCCTCCGGCAATGACTCTATGATCTCCTTCTCCAGAGCGGATATAATTCCGCGCTTAAGGAAGTTGCGATGAGTAACGATACTAATCTCCCGCGCAGGTACAGGATCTTTGAATCGCCTCACCCGTTTCATTTCTTCTTTATTAAGATCCAAAATGCTAAGCTCAGGCAATACGGTTATGCCTGTATTAATATCCACCATTCGCTTAAGGGTCTCAACACTTCCTGTGTTGTACTCAAAGGGCTTAAGCTTGTTGCCTTCAGCCTTTTTACTGCACAAATTCAGCACCTGGTTTCGCATACAATGACCTTCATTAAGAAGCCAAAGGTCATTAGGATCAATATCTTCTGCAGTAATGCTGCGCTTATTCAAAACTCCATTACCCTTTGAAGCATACACGGCGAACGCTTCGTAGAACAAGGGAAGCTCATTCAGTGTCTTATCATCCAGGGGCGTCGACAATATCCCGCAGTCCAGCAAACCCACCTTCAGTTTCTGGACTATCTGCTCCGTAGTGTACTCCCAGATAAGCAGTTGTACCTTCGGATATTTTTCGGTGAACTTCGTGATGATCTTGGGCAGCAGATAAGGCGCAACTGTAGGAATAACGCCCACTTTAATGATTCCGCTCAACTCTTTCTTGTATGAATTAATGATTTCATTCAGATTATCAGCTTCCGCAAGCACCACCCTTGCCTGATCAATAACCGGAATACCTATTTCAGTGGGGACTACCGGCTGCTTACTCCGGTCAAAGAGAATTACACCCAACGTATCCTCCAGCTTCTGAATCTGCATGCTTAACGTCGGCTGCGTTACAAAACACTTCTCTGCAGCAACAACGAAGTTGCGGTAAGTATCAACCGCAACAATGTATTCTAATTGTACCAAGGTCATATAAGCAAAATCTATGTGATGATAGCAAATATCGATTTTTCCCATCCATTTTAAAGAATGATCTTTATCGGACACTTCAGAAAGGACATTTTAATACAAAGTACATGGCAAATAATAAACAAAAACTTACAACTGCATCTGGAATACCTTATTACGAGAATGAGAACTCAATGACGGCCGGTCCAAGAGGTCCTGTCCTTCTTCAGGATTTCATACTTCACGAAAAGATGGCGCATTTTAACAGGGAACGCATTCCTGAACGTGTCGTCCACGCAAAAGGCTCCGGTGCGTATGGAACTTTCACTGTTACTCACGATATCACTCAATATACACGTGCCAAAGTATTCAATCAGATAGGGAAACAAACAAAGGTATTCCTTCGGTTCTCTACAGTAGGCGGTGAGAAAGGCTCAGCAGATACAGAGCGCGACCCTAGAGGATTCGCCCTGAAATTCTATACAGAAGACGGAAACTGGGATCTTGTCGGCAATAACACCCCTGTATTCTTTGTTAAGGACGCCAAAAAGTTCAGCGATTTCATTCACACACAGAAGAGAGATCCTTACACAAACTGCAAGAGCGCAACCATGATGTGGGATTTCTGGTCGCTTAACCCCGAAAGTTTGCACCAGGTTACTATTCTGATGAGTGATCGCGGAACCCCTTATAGCTACCGTCATATGCATGGATTCGGCAGCCACACCTTCTCCATGATCAATAAAGACGGAGAACGTAACTGGGTGAAATTCCACTTCAAAACTTTACAGGGAATCAAAAACTTTACCGATGCTGAAGCTGCTGCCTTGCGCGGCACTGATCCCGACTGGGCACAGCGTGACCTGGTACAATCCATCGACAAAGGTGAATTCCCTAAGTGGGCGCTTAAAATACAGATCATGTCTGAAAAGCAAGCTGCAGAATTCCGCTGGAATCCATTCGATTTAACAAAGACCTGGCCTCAGGGAGACTTCCCGTTAATTGATGTAGGCGTTCTCGAACTGAATGAAAACCCTGATAACTATTTCGCTCATGTAGAGCAGGCTGCATTTGCTCCGGCCCACGTAGTAGATGGAATTGGTTTCTCTCCCGACAAAATGCTCCAGGGAAGGATCTTATCTTATACTGATGCTCAACGTTACCGTCTGGGAACAAACTATGAGTACATACCGGTAAACCGCTGCCCGTATATGGTCAACAATTATCAGCGTGACGGTGCCATGCGTATGGACGGAAACGGCGGATCTTCGCCAAACTATTCCCCTAACAGCTTTGACAATATAGAAGCTGATCCGGCTTACAAAGAGCCAGGATTGCCTCTTGAAGCGACGACTGCCGACTGGTATGACCGGAATGCGGAGGGGGAGAATGATCATTATACCCAACCAGGGGACCTTTACAGGCTATTGAGCGCAACCGATAAGGCAAACCTGATCTCCAATATTGTAGGCTCTATGAGTGGAATTGAGGGGCCAAAAAGAGAGGAAATCATAAACCGCCAGCTATGCCACTGGTTCAGGGCCGATATAAGCCTTGGAATCGGTGTAGCAAAAGGTCTGAAAATTGATCTTGACTCGGTAATGAAACACATGCCGGTATAAACATAAAAGCCCCCGCCCTGACTGATCAGGCGGGGGGTTTTTGTGTTTTATTCTACCGTAACCGACTTAGCCAGGTTACGTGGCTGATCCACATTGCATCCTCTCAGAACAGCAATGTGATAAGATAATAATTGTAGTGGTATTGTCGCCAGAAGTGGCAGATAGGCTTCATTACAAGCAGGTATCTCAATAGTATAGTCTACCATCTCCTTAACGGTCTTGTCGCCTTCTGTTACAATAGCGATAACCTTACCTTTTCTTGCCTTTACTTCCTGTATATTGCTGATCACCTTCTCGTATGAAGAGTTCTTTGTTGCAATAAACACAACCGGCATATCTTCGTCGATCAAGGCGATCGGTCCATGTTTCATTTCTGCCGCAGGGTAACCTTCAGCATGTATATAAGAGATCTCCTTCAGCTTCAATGCACCTTCCAGCGCAACAGGGAAACCACTACCACGACCCAGGAACAGGCAATTGGATGAGTCTTTGAACTTTTCAGCGATCTCGGCGATTTTCTCATCCGACTTAAGAGCCTGCTCAATCAATGCCGGTATTTCGTCCAGCTCAGTAAGCATACTTACTAAATCAGATTGTTTAATAGTTCCTCGCTGCTGAGCCATGTACAAGGCCATCAGCGTTAAAACCGTAACTTGTGCAGTAAAGGCCTTTGTAGAAGCCACTCCAATCTCCGGACCCGCGTGTGTGTATACCCCCGCATCAGTGATCCTCGGAATAGATGAACCAACTACATTACAGATACCGAAAATAGTAGCCCCCCGCTCTTTAGCCAGTTCGATGGCAGCCATCGTGTCTGCCGTTTCACCTGACTGTGAAATCGCAATAACGATGTCTTTCTCTGAAATGATTGGGTTGCGATATCTGAATTCTGACGCATATTCAACCTCCACCGGTATCCTTGCATATTCCTCAATCAGGTACTCACCAACCAGACCCGCATGCCATGAAGTACCACAGGCGATAACAACTATACGTTCAACATTCTTAAGTTTGTCCGCATAATCCTTTATCCCGCCAAGCTGAACCTTTCCGTCATTCGGATAGATCCTGCCACGCATACAATCCCGTACAGAACGTGGTTGCTCATAGATCTCCTTAAGCATAAAATGCTCAAAGCCACCTTTCTCAAGCATCTCCAGCTTGAGCGACAATTCCTGGATATACGGCGTCTGAATAATATTGTCAATAGTCTTTACTACAAGCTCATCGCGTTTAACCAGCGCAATCTGTGAGTCTTTCAGATAAATAACGTTTTTTGTATACTCAACGATTGGAGTTGCATCAGAGGCAATGAAATACTCACCTTCGCCTACACCGATCACCATCGGACTTCCCTTCCTGGCAGCAATAAGCTGATCAGGGCTATCCTGACTCATGATCACAATCGCATAGGCGCCTATGACTTCATTCAGGGCCAGCCGCACTGCTTCTAACAGGTCGCTGGTGTCACTATGAATGTCTTCTATCAGGTGAATAAGAACCTCTGTATCCGTATCACTACTGAATACATGGCCCTTTGCCTGCAGAGCTTCCTTAATTACAGAGTAGTTCTCGATAATACCGTTATGAATGATGGAAAGCTTTCCATCTCCCGAACGGTGCGGGTGAGAGTTCCGGTCAGATGGCGCTCCGTGAGTTGCCCAGCGGGTATGCCCCATTCCTGTCGTCCCTGACCGATCTTCATGTAGTGTATGAGCCTCCAGATCGGAAACCTTTCCGGCCTTTTTGTGGATTTTTAACCCACCGTTCATTAATGCAATACCAGCACTATCGTAACCCCGGTATTCTAATCGCTTAAGCCCTTTAATAACAATATCCCAGGCATCGCGATGGCCTATATATCCAACAATTCCACACATAAATAATGAATAAGATCAAGGGGAGCGAAATTATAAAAAAAAAATCCAGAACATGGCAAAGCCTGATATTAATCAGGCTTTGTATAATAAATGTTCAGCTTTATCTTTAAGTTTTCGTGATTATTTCCCGCTAAAACAGATCGTGCCGCGGTAGTGAGGACAGGCGAAATATTTGCCGTTTGAGTATTGAGGAAATTGACATCTACCGGCGCTATGTAAGTATTATATTGCGTGTCCTTCCCATTCACAAGGTTTTGTATATACGAGCTGACATTGAACACATATCGTTTCTTGTCTGTATCATAAGGCGTGCCGAGATAAGATACCTGATCTGCAACCTGACGCTGACCGGCAATATCCGTACGGTAAAGTGTCAGCCGTGGCAGCGGCATAAATATTGTCTCGGTTCCAGGTTCTACATACACCACAAGCTCAGCCTTATTTATGGCAATTTTACCCAGGGCTCGTAGGGCATCCAGATTAGTAAACGCAATTTTTGTACGCAAGCCTGCAAGTGGTTGCGCGTAAACAGTGCTGTAAGATTGCTGCGGATTATCCAGTTGTGCCTGCACAGCAGTCCCCGCATAATTGTGTTTGATCGCTGCGGAAGTTGTTGTGTGAGACACCCCAAAGACAACTTTATTGGTATCTATTGTTGTCCCGGTTGTATTCTTATAATACAATTCCAGTCCGCTTACATCCGTCGTTGCAAGATCAAAGTAGGCAATACCACCTCTTCCATCGGGTTGTTCCTTTGCGATTTTAACGTACAGACCTTTAATATGGTTCTGAAATGCAGCTGCAGTAGCGAAGTTGGCAGATGGCGCATTCAGAAAATACGCTCTCATGAACTCAGGCGTCATCTTGATCCGTATCTGCGGAACTACTTTTAGAGCAGTATCCGGCGCTCCCTTAACGATCTGGTTAACAAATATACTGTCATTCCATCTGAAACGATTGACATTCGGCGCTGATCCTATAACGGTAGTGCTATCATAGTCCCACTTCCGGTTAGTGTAGTAACTGGAAGATGAAATATAATTTTCCTTCAACTGATGAACCGTAACACTATAGGTCGTATTGGTTGAGTCCCCAAAAAATCCCTTGCCATACTTCAAAACCAAGACACCTGAATCCAATGATGTCGTCTCACCAAAACTAAGCGTAGTCGAAGGCAAAGATACTCCCATTGCCAGAGCTGCGTCAGTGTTTCCCAACACTGGGTCGGTAATCGATCCTGCAGGATACTGAGGTTGATTGTAAGCCAGGATACTATCCTCCCTAACGGTTACAGTGCTTACATCATAGTCTTCAATATATTTGCTGTTGATCGTATCATTAGGGTTAATATCCAGTCCAACACTGTCTGTCTTCTGGCAACTGCTAAAAGCGATAAGACTTACAAAAATGAATAAGCCCCTGCTTAAATAATTCATATGTATAAAATAATTTTTTGTCATTCAATATTTCGCGCTAAGATATAGATTTTAGTTTTCTTTTCATGCTTTGTTAAAGCATGTTAAAGAAAGGCCCCGCAGACGCCTCCTGATGTTAACAACTGTTAACCAGGACATCCGTTTTCCACCTCCTAAGTTAAAGTCTGTTAAAGAAACAGCTTTTGTGATGAGGCCAGCTAATATTTGCAGTACCATATCATACTTCATCACGTAATGCATAAACTCATAAACGGACTTTTAAGGACAAAAGTCTACATCATCCCGATCATTTTTTCCAGCATTATTTTCCTGTCATCCTGCCAGAAAAGCGACAGCGTAAGCCTTAGTCAGGATCAACTGCTGGCAATAGCCATCACAGACACTATCAACCTCGAAACATCAACCCTGCTGCTCGACTCACTGCCAACCGCCGCCCAAGGCCTGCTTCTTGCCGGAACTATAACCGATTCCGAGCTGGGCAGAATCCGCGCCATCTCCTATTTTCAGGTTGCGCCTTCAGGCCTGAGCGATCTAACCCTACCTGATGATGCAGTCTTTGACTCATTATCCCTTAAACTTACATACTCTGGCTACCATTATGGCGATACCACAGCTCCGCAAACACTGTCAGCACATCAACTTAGCAGCAGGCTGACCATCACCTCCAATCCCGGCTACCTGGAACCGGAGGAATCGAATGTCTTTTCCTCCTCCGCAACTTTCTATAACCGAACAATGCCGGAGTTCAAAACTGATCCCATTGCCAGCCGGGTCTTCAGACCCCGGCCTGCTTCCGGTGATAGTTTGTTACTGAAACTTTCTGATCCTCTGGGAAGGGACCTCTTCAATATGATCAGAAACAACGATTCCCGCATCAACAATACAGAAGAATTTCTCAATTACTTTAAAGGTATCGCTCTTCGATCTGACGGCGATGCCGTTATCGGGTATAAAGACTCTGCCCAAGTAAAAATACACTACTCCTATATGGGTACCGACGGACTTAAAAAGAAAAATGAAATTGTTTTCAATATGTACGATACCAATTATCAGTTCAACAGCTTCAGTGCCGACAGGAGCAATACTGCTCTGCAAGGTCTGAGCCTGCAAAATAAGGAGATGCCGGCATCCGCAACAGACAATAAAACATATTTACAGGGAGGAATTGGCCTGGTTACGAAGATTGCCATCCCCTATATCGCCTACCTCAGCGGCAATGATCACGTATCTATCAACAAAGCCGAACTGCGCATTCAGAGCACAACAGGAAGCAATAAGTACTTCGCCTTGCCGAAAGAACTGACCCTGTTTGTGGCCAATACAAACAACGTTCCACAGAGCATCCTTACGGACGCCTCCGGAAATCCACTAGCGCTAAGCCTCAATCAGGAGCTTTCCGGCATCGAAAAAGCATCTTATTCTGCCAGTCTCACAAACTATATCGGCAATTACCTGAAATCATATAGCAATACAAGCCTCCTGCTCAGCCTTCCTACAAAAGAGCTGGAAAGTTCCCTTGGCAGACTGGAAATTGGATCCGCAAATCACCCTTCAGCAAAAATTAAATTAATAATCACTTACACTAAATTTTAACATGATGAGAAAACTGTTCTCTTTTATCCTCTGTCTATTTTTATTTACCGCACTTTCAAGCTGTTCATCCAGTGACGACGATGAGGAGCTTGTCGGCGACTGGCTCAGACAATCAGACTTTGAGGGCGTATCCCGTAGTGATGCTGCATCCTTCGTTATTGACAATATTGCCTATTTGGGTACAGGGTATACCGCTGCTACTTCTGCCGAAACCCGCCTCGTTGACTTCTGGAAATACGACCCCAGTCAAGACAACTGGTACTCCATCGCCTCCTTTCCCGGAAAAGCAAGGAACAAAGCGGTAGCTTTTAGCGCCGGCGGAAAAGGATACGTAGGCCTCGGAACCGACGGCACCAACGTGCTTAAGGACTTCTGGCAATACGATCCCGGAAGCAACAGCTGGACACAGGTCGCAGACTTCCCAACCGCAAAGGGCCGCTACGGAGCTGTGGCTTTCGCTATCAATGAAACCGGATACGTAGGTTGTGGAAACGATGGAGACAATGACCAGCAGGACTTCTACCAATATAATCCTTCTACCAACAGCTGGACTCAGGTATCCAGCATGAAGTCAAAGCGCGTCAACCCGTTTGTCTTTGTGATCAATAACAAAGCCTACGTAGGCGGCGGATCGAATAACGGATCCTATGTGTACACATTCTACTCTTTTGACCCAACTGAAAATAGCTGGACCAGACTTCATTCGCTGTATCCCGATGGTGATGATGAAGAAACGGATGCTATTCAGGCCGACGACAACTATGACTACAACCTGCAGCGAACATCCGCAGTCGCGTTTACAATATCCGGTTATGGATATATTACCACTGGAACATACAATTCCGTACTGAACACAACATGGCAATACAACCCCGGGAAAGATCTATGGACACAGGTCGACACCTTTGAGGGAAGCTCAAGAGAAGGAGCTGTAGGGTTTGCTTTAAACAATAAAGGATATGTAGCAACTGGCCGTTCCGGCACACTCAGACTCGATGATCTATGGAAATACGATCCCGAGATTTCAGATGAAGATTAACGCACACAAAGCAAGAAAGGCTGTCCCGAATAACGAGACAGCCTTTCCCATGTTTTATTAACTTTCTAAGCTAAAGACGCCAATTCCTCATTGTGCATCTCTTCATAGAGATTAAAGTAATTTTCAAAATCAGCCGTAGCATCGTAAGTCAACACCGGCTTATCCGTAGCTTCAACCACCTTCAGCACTGTCGGGTGAGTATTAGGTCCGCCCAATACAACAGCATCCGAATAGGATATAGCGCCTAAATGCATAGCCTCACAGCTTCCGTCCCCATAAGGTACCAGATGCGATGCGTCCATTCCGCTCATAACTGCCTTCTTTGAAAAATCAGCGTTTAACTTTTCGCCAAAGCAATTATCATATACAGAATACACAACCTTAGCTGTTTTGAAAGTCGGATCGTCCTTGTACGTTGTTTTCATGTAAACCGGAACCAGAGAACTCATCCATCCATGGCAATGTACCACGTCAGGCGACCAACCTAATTTCTTAACCGTCTCCAATGCTCCTTTACAGAAAAAGATTGTCCGCTCATCGTTGTCTTCGTAAAACTTACTATTATTGTCCCTGAAAACATGTTTACGCTGAAAGTATTCTTCGTTATCCAAAAAATACACCTGCATGCGAGCTGAAGGAATTGATGCGACTTTAATGATCAACGGGTTATCGTTTTCATCAATGATGATGTTCATTCCTGATAGACGGATAACTTCATGCAGACGATTACGACGTTCATTGATGTTGCCAAAACGAGGCATTAAAATGCGGATTTCAAACCCTTTGTCTTGCATCGCTTGCGGAAGTTTCCGCGTTATCTCAGAAATTTTTGTTAACTCGAGGAAAGGCGACATCTCGTGAGTAATAAACAGTAACTTCGTTTTTGCCATCTCCAAATGTTAAATTTTATGAAAGAATTTGGGACTGCAAATATACATATATATTATGACATATCAATGAATTACGCAATAGCCTTTGATATAATTGCAGGATTTCACACCTTTGCAGCGGCATTTTCATTATCGTATTAATTAAAAAACCCGTTGAATATTAAGAAATCCATAAGCAAATTACAGGTAAATGCCCAACCTTTCCATTTTAACTCTGCCTTAACACGTTCAGCTGTTAAATTCGTCTTAAAAAAATCATAAATTGAAAATTTTCACCTCGAAATCCGGACTTTCTGACGCGCTTCAAGATCTTAAAGCACAGGAAAAGCAGATTGGTTTAGTGCCTACAATGGGAGCACTGCACGATGGTCATATCTCACTCATCAACATGGCCAAACAGCAAACAGATGTCGTCGTCTGCAGCATCTTTGTGAACCCTACTCAGTTCACAGACCCACTGGATCTGGAGAAATACCCCAGGACCATCGAAGACGATATCAAAAAACTGGAGGATGCAGGATGCGACATACTTTTTCTCCCTGAAGTTGCCGAGATGTACGGTCAGAACGAAAAATGGGGAATCGACCTGGGCTATCTGGAGACGATTCTTGAGGGACAATCGCGCCCGGGGCACTATCAGGGTGTAACGCAGATCGTTTACAAGTTATTCCAGCTAACGTCACCCGACAAAGCGTTTTTTGGCCAGAAAGACTATCAGCAGGTAATGGTGATAAAAAAGATGACCTCAATCTTCCAGATGCCTGTAGAACTAGTTATGTGCCCTATACAACGCAATGAGGAGGGCCTTGCGCTGAGTTCAAGAAATATTCATCTGTCTCCTGACGAAAAGCGCCAGGCTTACACCATCAGCCGCGCACTATTTAAGATGAAGCAACATGCGTCAGAACCCGATCCGCACAAACTGAAGGAGATTGGCCTCAAGGTTCTGAACGAAGAGCCGGGAATCAAGCTCGACTACTGTGAAATACTCGACAAAGACACCCTAAAGCAACCAGACACATACACATCAGGTCTCGTGGCTCTCATCGCTGCATCTGTTGGAAAGACACGTCTCATCGATAATATGATTTTAAATTAACACGAGGCATTATACCAAACTACAACTCTTTCAATACCTTTTGCTAATTTTGCATTATGATTATTCAAGTTTTGAAGTCAAAGATACACCGGGTGAAGGTGACTCAGGCGGAATTGAATTATGTGGGAAGTATCACTATTGATGAAGACTTAATTGACGCTGCCAATATCATTCCTAATGAAAAGGTACAGATCGTAAACAATAATAACGGCGCGCGCTTTGAAACATATGTGATCAAAGGCGAAAGAGGGTCGGGTATTGTTTGTTTAAATGGCTCTTGTGCCCGCCTTGCTCAGGTAGGAGACATCATCATTATTATGTCTTATGGACAGCTCAGCATCGAGGAAGGAAAAAAATACCAGCCAATTCTGGTGTTCCCTGATGACAATAATCGTCTGATAAAGTAATAGCTACTAGCTCAAATAAGTAACTTATGAACAACTTGGAAACGCTCAATAATAAGATACTTAGCCTGCCGGAAATCCTCAAGCTGGTACAGGTCTGGAAATTTCTGGACAAAAAAATAGTCTTTACCAACGGCTGTTTTGATCTTTTGCATCTCGGACATATCGACTATTTAGCTCAGGCTGCCTCTTTGGGTAACAAACTGATCATTGGCCTGAATACCGACGCTTCTGTTTCCAGAATTAAAGGACCCGCCAGACCCATTACCGATCAACAATCCCGGGCCTCGCTCATCGCAGCACTTTTCTTCGTAGACGCAGTTGTGTTTTTCGATGAGCCCACGCCGGCGGACCTCATCTCTGCTATAAAACCAGACATTCTTGTTAAGGGAGCCGATTACTCCGTGGATCAGATCGTCGGAGCCGACACCGTTCTCTCCAACGGTGGTGAAGTAAAAACCATTCCCTTGATAGAAGGTTATTCAACTACCGCCATAGAAAAAAAAATACGTAGTCAACAATAGTTTATTGATCATTAATAAGGGTTTAGATGCTATTAAAAAACTTCCATAAACTGGCAGTTCTGCTGTCGTTCCTGACGGTGACAATTCTCTCCTGCGGAAAAAAAGACAAGGAATTCTCTGCCGGAACCTGGAGAGCAACGATCAAAAACGAATCAGGAACGGAGGTACCTTTCAATTTCGAGGTGGTTGACTCTCCGGAAGTAAAAAAGCTCTATATTTTAAATGCTGATGACCGTCTGTTGGTCGACGATATCCAAGTCAACAACGATTCTGTAACCATCAAACTACCACTATTCGACTCAGAGATCAAAGCTACCCTTACATCCGACGGCTTCAAAGGAAAGTGGATAAGACACCTCGTGGATAACGACGTCTCCATGGAGATCAACGCCCGCAAAAATGTCAGCTACCGCTTCTTCAAAGACAATCCCGATGTGCCTGACCAGCTCAGCGGAAGGTGGTCTACCACTATCGTCAGTCAGGATAACCGGGACACAACCATCGCCGTAGGAGAATTCCGTCAGGAAAAATCCCGGGTAACAGGCTCATTCCTTACCAGTACAGGAGACTACAGATTCCTTGAAGGCGCTGTTTCCAGCGGCCGACTGTTTCTATCCGCTTTCGACGGATCAAACTGTATGTTGTTCACAGGGACAATAAACGGCAACACGATCACTGATGGCAAGTTCTATTCAGGCTTGTCTACAGTTCGCAACTGGTCTGCCCGGAAAGACGAGCATGCCATTCTTCCTGATGCCTATACACTAACGAACTTGAAACCTGGCTACTCCAGCCTGTCATTCCGTTTCGCTGACCTCGACGGCAATCAGATTTCATTAAAAGACCCGCGTTACAAAGGCAAAGTTGTCATCGTCAGCTTCCTCGGTTCCTGGTGCCCCAACTGCATGGATGAAACGGCTTACCTGACTAACTTCTACAAAGAATACAAAGACAAGGGGGTTGAAGTCATCGGACTTGCTTATGAGCGAACAAATGATCTGGAAAGATCAAAAAGGAGCCTTGAACAACTGCGGAAAAGGTTCAATGTCAGCTATCCGATCCTTTTAACAGGCTATACAAATAAAGAAGTTTTGAAGAGCATGCCCGAACTGAACGAATTCAAAGCGTTTCCTACCACCATCATCATTGACAAGCAAGGCAAAGTAAATAAAATTCATACCGGGTTCAGCGGCCCTGGCACGGGCAAACACTATACCGAATACGTCAATGAGTTTGAAAACCACATCAACAACCTGCTTGCTACTAAATAATATATGAAGCTATCATGAGCAGGCTGCTCAAAAAAGCGTGTAATATTGCCATGAAAGTCTCATTACCGTTAAAAAACAAACCGTTCCGATGAAAAACAGTCTCCTGATGCTCTGTTCACTAATAGCAGCGCTTTTCCTAGGCTCTTGTTCCAGTACCAAAAAAGTCGCTCTTGATCCGATCTCCGTACATGGAGCCAGACAAGGGTCGAATATCTACCAGCCGAGTTACACACGCTTGACCGACATCATCCATACCAGCCTGGACCTTAAGCTGGATTGGGACAGTGCCTATGTCATAGGTCGTGCAACCATTGAGGCCAAACCATACAACTATCCGCTGTCGGAAGTTGTTCTGGACGCAAAAGGATTCAGGATCAATCAGGTTTCTCTTATTGAAGGCGATGATACTAAACCGCTTAAGTACACTTACAACAACAGAAAGCTGACCATCAACCTGGGCGAAACGTACACCGAGCAGCAAAAGTTCAAGATCCAGATTGATTATGTAGCAATGCCGGAGAAGTTGAAAATCGGGACGGATATTGACGGCCCCGGAAGTAAGGGATTTTATTTCGTTAACCGCGATAATTCCGAACCCGGCAAACCGAAGCAATTCTGGACCCAGGGAGAAACACAAAACAATTCATGCTGGTTTCCAACAATAGATGATCCGCAGGAAAAGATGACGCAGGATATCAGCATCACCCTTCCTGAAGGCATGGTTTCTTTGTCAAACGGACTCCTGGACTTCTCTACCGACAACGGCGATGGTACGCATACCGACAGCTGGCGCCAGGAGCTCCCTCACTCCACCTATCTGACTATGCTCGCCGGCGGCGACTTCCGGATTGCGAAAGACTCCTGGAGAGATAAAGAAGTAAGTTACTATATGGAACCCAAATTCGCTGATCATGCGAAACTGATATTTGGCAAGACGCCCGAGATGATGGAATTCTTCTCGAACAAATTGAAGATTGAATATCCCTGGGAAAAATACGCTCAGATCGTGCTGCGCGACTTCACCGGAGGAGCAATGGAAAACACGTCGGCCACGACATTTTTCGAAGGTATGAACATGACTCCGGCTGAGTATTTAGATGAAAACCACGAAGACATTATATCCCATGAGCTTTTCCATCACTGGTTTGGTAACCTGGTGACATCCGAATCGTGGTCCAACCTTCCACTTAACGAGTCTTTTGCTACCTACGGAGAATATCTCTGGAATGAACACAAATACGGTCGCGATGAAGCTGACTATAAAGGCTGGAATGACGCAAACGCCTATTTCAACACCGACCGGGCGAAGCAAGTCGATGTCATCCGCTTCAACTATCCCGACAGGGAACAGATGTTTGACGTCGTTAGCTATCAGAAAGGCGGACGAATATTGCACATGCTACGCAAAACAGTTGGCGACGAAGCATTTTTTGAAAGCTTAACGCTTTATTTGAAGCGCCATTCTTATAAAACCGCTGAGATCCATGACCTTCGTCTAACATTTGAGGAAGTCACTGGTAAAGACCTTAACTGGTTCTTCAACCAATGGTTCCTTGCATCAGGTAACCCCGAACTCGAGATTTCCAATCACTATGACGCTACCACTAAGAAAGCGACCGTGGCGGTAAAACAAACCCAGTCTTTAAGCGCTGCGCCGCTGTATCGTTTACCTGTAGAAATCGACTTTTACGTTAATAGCAAAGTTGAAAGAAAAAAAGTAGTGGTAGATAAAGCCGAGCAAAGTTTTTCATTTGATATGCCGCAGGAACCCGAACTGATCAACTTCGACGCTGAAAAATACCTGTTGGCCACGAGGAAAGAGAATAAGACCGTCGCTCAATATGCAGTACAATATCAACAGGCACCTTTGTTTCTTGACAGGATGGAAGCACTGCTGGCGATAACCAAACAACCAAGCGATAAATTATCCGCTCCCCTTATCGTCAGCGCCATGAACGATAAACACTGGGCCATCCGGCGCCTCGCTGTGAAATCACTCGCCTTATTAAATAAGGAAGCACAGGTAGCCGCACATGATAAAGTAAAAGCTCTCGCATTAAACGATGCCCGTTCCTATGTAAGAGCTTCTGCGATCAATGTATTGAGGAAAGTTTACAAGGCCGAAATGAATGACGAAACCCTCAGTAAAGCTGAGCAGGATTTGTCACCATCAGTAGTGAAAGCCCTTTCTGAATAGAGAAAAAACGCAGCCAGCCGGGTAATTATCAGGTTCCCGGCTGGTGTTTGTATAGACTTTATTCAACTTTCCTGCTATGTATCTGCAAGCATCAGCGATCCCGGTCACTTGTAAGTGAGCCAAAAACCATCTTAATTACAGAAAGGATGATGGCAAAGATCAGAGCAGCCCAGAAACCTTTTGTTTCAAAGCCTTTCATCATCGAGTCTACCAGCAGCACCATCAATACGGTAATCACAAAAGACATCAGACCTAAGGTCAGAATGTTAACAGGAAAAGTAAAAATGCGAAGTATGGTGCCAACAGTCGCATTTACAAGCGCCAGCAGGATCCCGGCTATAAGAGCGCTAAGAAATCCGTCAACCCAAACACCCGGAGAGAGGAATGCCGCTACTGAAACCGCTATTCCTGTAAGCAAAAGTTCGATGATGATTCTCATATTTTGTAATTAACGTAAGTTCGGGATAAAAGTTGGTTTCAAAAAGACTAATAAATCCGTAAGAGGCATGAATATTTCGTACAACTTATTAACTGTCAATCTATTATACCAAAACATCACCTTAAACTTAGAGATAAAAGTTTTATAATTTTCGTTGATGCAGATAACTTTTTTAATGAATTAATATACTTCAATGAACATTGGAGGCACTTGTCTTATGTGGAAATTAAGACAACAAATTATATGGAGCTGATAACAGGCGCTGATTATACCGTGATAAGTCCGACTATGCTAACTGAAAGTCGGACTTTCTACTGCCTTTTATCCAGATGAATGTACCTTCATATAAAGGATTTCTAAGCTCAAGCATCTAACATGATTTGTGAATAATCATACCAAATCGGCTTTAATCGGGAAGATTTTGACGAAAAACGCAAAATAATCGACATAAACCTTTAGCCGCACTATCTTGTTTTTAAAAAAGAAACAACATTATGGCAAAAGTAGACAACAAAGGTATGGTACGCGGCACG
>Ga0160467_100084_pt1 | contig 136040 bp, 119 predicted proteins | sample HID1972I_E11MG_FD_108221 | JGI IMG/M metagenome (GOLD analysis project Ga0160467, IMG submission 108221) | Enriched pill bug-associated microbial communities from UW Madison campus, WI, USA - HID1972I_E11 MG | ecosystem: Host-associated > Arthropoda: Insects > Digestive system > Unclassified ... | reverse complement strand
TTTCTCTGCCTTCTTTCAATACTAAAGCCGGCCTTGCGCCGACTCTTTCTTTCCCGCCCTCTCCGTTTGGGATTGCAAAGGTGAGCTTTTTTTCTTTCCTGCCAAACTTTTTTTTATTTTTATATAACTCAGCCCCTCACATCCTCGGTATCAATGCCTTATTTTTTATAGGGAGGTAAATAAGAGGTGGCTGGGTGCACAATTGTGCAGGATTCTTCAGATCAAATCCAAAATCACAATCGGAAAGGCAACAAAACTTAGTTTACAAGGGCCGTACGTTATTCGGTTACTATATATAGTAGTAAGTCTATTACGAATACCAATCATACGTATATTATATAGAAGAGATATCAACTTATCACTCTGGAAACTCATCTATATTATATAACATATACTATTAGAATGCAGGGAAATCGCTTTTAAAAATTAGCCAGCCAATAGCTTACTTCTAAACCCGTCATCTAATGCTGCTAATAGCCTTTTCTTAGGTTAACTATTTTCGAATTCTGTTTTCCGTTCGATTATTGTTAAGGCCATTTTTGCTATAACCTTGTAGTTCAGCCGGAGCTTCCTTTCTTTTTTAGAGAATTATCCTCTTTAAAGACTACATCGAGGGTCCAGTGCAGGTTGTTTTCTACAGCCCAATGGCTGCGTACCGCATTTTCTATCACCCTGCACTGTATCAGATTCGCACCAGGTTATTACCTGAGCCGGGAGCTGTCCGGAGCTTGTTCGGGTACCGGCCATGCATTGCGGCTGTTATTCGAACTGCTGGCGAATCAAAGCCGAAGAGTTTGTGAACCATTAGCGAGCAATACCCGAACCATTAGTAAGGAAAAGTCTCTATAAGGTCCCTGTAAGGTCTCTATATTGTCTCTGTAAGTTCTCTTTAAAATTGGAGGATTGAATGTTTGGGCTGACTGCAATAGCCTTGGAGTGGAATTACAAATATCGGTATAAAATAAATTGGTATTGATATTGGTAAAATAATAAGTGATCGCGTTTAAACTATGATATGTACAAGGTTTGAAACCGCTGCCGGCGGCCTGCTATACGCGGACAGACGTTCCAAACGGCTGTCCGACGTTTTAAAAGCGATTTCCTAGGATTAGGATGTTAAAGTATGTTAAAGTATGTTAAAGTGCTTATAAAGTGTTTAAGTTAAGATACTTTAGTACCCTATTAATTAATTGAAATTAAATTGAAATTAACCTATCTTTGCGCGATGTTTAAAAACAAGCAACTTTTAACGTATTGTTTAGTATTACTAATATCGGTTATTGCAGGCTGCAAAAGTAAATTCGAGAAACTGCAGGCGAGTACCAATACAGCAAAAAAATACCAGGAGGCTTTGCGCTTATACAATAAAGGGGATTACAATAAGGCTCTGATATTGTTTGATGGATTAATGCAGGCTTATCGCGGGCGTGCTGAAGCAGAAGATTTATCCTATTATACGGCATATACTAATTATAAGCTGAAAGATTATGCAACGGCGCGTTATCAGTTTAAATCGTTTGCCGACAGTTATCCCAATAGCCCAAAAGCAGAAGAAAGCAGGTTTATCTCTGCTTATTGTTACTATCTGGAGTCGCCAAACTATACGCTGGACCAGGAAAATACATACCGGGCAATTGAGGCGCTTCAATTATTTATTAACTTATATCCTAAAAGTGAGCGTGTAGCAGAAGCCAGCACCTTAATCAATAACTTACGCGATAAGCTGGAAAAAAAATCATACGCTAATGCTAAGTTATTTTACGATATTGGTGACTACAAATCGGCTGTTATTGCTTTTAAAAACTCCTTAAGAGACTTTCCTGATAGTAAGTATGCTGAAGAGATGGATTATTTAGCTATTAAAGCACAACAGATTTATGCTCAAAATAGCTTAGAAACCAAACAGGAGGAACGTTTTAATGAAGTCGTTACTTTTGCGAATGAGTTTGAGGATGACTATCCAAGCAGTACCTATTTAAAAGAAGTAAGATCCATAAAAGCCAAATCTGAGCAGTCTATTGTTGAAGTAAAGAAATTAATAGCCTCGATGATGGCTACCCAGAATAACGCAAACCAGGCAGATACAACAAACAAAAATCAAGATTAATATGAATACTCCTAAAAGCACCATACCAACAAGCACTATTACACGAGATGTTCGTCAGCTTGATGTTGAAACGAATAACATTTACGAATCACTTGTAATTATTGCTAAAAGAGCCAACCAGATTTCAACAAACTTAAAAGAAGAGCTAAACGGAAAATTATCTGAATTTGCTTCATCTAATGATAACCTGGAAGAGATTTTCGAAAACCGCGAACAAATAGAAATTTCTAAACATTATGAGCGCATGCCTAAGCCAACGCTTATAGCCGTTGACGAGTTTTTAAATGACAAAGTGTATTACAGAAATCCATCTAAAGAACAAGCTTAATCTTGTTTAAACTTCTTAAAAAATTGCCTTCGAATTTTTCTCAATAAAATTTAAAGGCAATTTTTTTATGTAAGTTTGAGCATAAACTATGCTTAAAGGAAAAAACATACTACTCGGCGTTTGCGGCAGTATAGCCAGCTATAAGACGGCCTATTTAACAAGATTACTAGTTAAGGCCGGAGCAAATGTTAAAGTAATAATGACAAATGAAGCCAAAAGCTTTATAACCCCTCTTACTCTTTCTACCCTTTCGAAAAATCCGGTTTACTCTGATTATTTTAATGAAACTACCGGCGAGTGGAACAATCATGTAGATTTTGGCATGTGGGCAGACTATTTCATTATAGCACCAATAACCGCTAATACACTTGCCAAGCTTGCCAATGGATTATGTGATAATCTACTTGCAGCAACATATTTTTCGGCTAAATGCCCGGTTTATTTTGCACCTGCAATGGATCTTGATATGTGGAAACATCCGGCAATCCAACATAACATCTCAAAAATCCAGGAATATGGAAACATATTAATTAAGCCGACCTATGGCGAACTGGCCAGCGGATTAATTGGTGAAGGACGTATGGCAGAACCGGAGGAAATCATAAATTTTCTGATATCCCATATAAATAATAATCCCGCTTTAGCAGGCAAAAAGGCACTGATAACCGCAGGTCCTACTTATGAGCCAATAGATCCGGTCAGGTTTATTGGAAATCATTCTTCCGGGAAAATGGGCTTTGCTCTTGCGGAGGAACTAAGTAAACAAGGCGCGGAGGTTACTCTGATCTGCGGACCAACAACACAAACATCAACTAATACCAGTATATTTCGAATTGATGTGGGCTCATCCAATGAAATGGCCGCTGCAGTTGAAGAACATTTTAAGGCCAGCGACATTATTATTATGAGTGCAGCAGTTGCTGATTATCGCCCCAAAGAGATTGCCTCAGAAAAAATAAAAAAAACAGACAGCGAGTTCAATCTTGAACTGGTTAAAACAACGGATATACTTTCCGAACTTGGAAAACGAAAACAAACCGGACAATTATTAATTGGCTTTGCATTAGAGACTCAAAACGAAGAAGAAAATGCTAAAGGAAAGCTCCTAAAGAAAAATCTCGATTTTATTGTTTTAAACTCCTTACAGGATAAAGGCGCTGGTTTTAAATCTGATACAAACAAGATTACAATTATTGATAAAAATTTAAGGATTGAACATTACCCCTTAAAAACCAAACAGGAAGTTGCAGAAGATATCTGCAAAAAAATCATAGATCTACTATAATGAAGCGAGTTATCATTCTTCTTATTTTATTCAGCATATCCTCAAATTATACCCAGGCGCAGGAGTTAAATGCCCGGGTTCAAATACTAGCAATGCAAATCCAAAATACCAACAAAAGGGTATTGGATGAATTGGAAATAGCGATGCGGGATTTTCTAAATAACAGACGCTGGTCGGCTGATAATTTCCAGGCTCAGGAACGCATTGATTGTAATTTTGTACTGAATATTACTGAATGGGATGGCGGCTCAAACTTTAAAGCTGAGGCACAAATACAATCGAGCAGGCCCGTATACGGCACAACGTTTAATAGTACTGTACTAAACTACAGCGATAAAGAATTTGGCTTTAATTATACAGAAGGCCAGCCTCTTGATTTTTCTGAACAAAACTATATCAACAACTTAAGTTCTTTATTGGCATTTTATGCCTATGTAATTGTAGGCTTAGATTACGATACATTTTCTAAGTATGGCGGAACGGCTTTATTTACCAAAGCTCAAAGCGTTATTAATAATACACAAAATGCTCCTTTCGCGGGATGGAAAGCATTTGAAAGTCTTAGAAACCGCTACTGGCTTGCCGAAAATCTTACGAATAAGGCATACAATCCTATTCGTGAGGCTTTATACAACTATCACAGACTCGGCTTAGATATAATGTATGATAACCAATCTAAAGGGCGAAAAGAAATAGCTAGCGTGCTGCCTCAGTTGCAGAAAATAGATAAGCAAAAACAAGGTTCTATGTTGAATCAGTTATTCTTTACTGCCAAAGCAGATGAACTTGTTAACCTTCTTGGGCAATCTGAACCAAAAGAGAGAATGAACGCTTATAATATTCTCTCGAATTTGGATCCAGCAAATGTTACCAAATATGAAGTATTAAAAAGTACTCATAGATAATTTACCCCATATTTTTGCTTTATTATGCTGAATCGTCTTATTATTCGCAATTATGCTTTAATCGAAAATCTGGATATTCCTTTTTCCAGAGGATTAAACATAATGACTGGCGAAACCGGTGCGGGAAAATCTATTATTATGGGCGCACTTTCCTTAATACTGGGAAACCGCGCAGAAAGCCGCTATTTTTTTAATCAGCAAAAAAAGTGCATTATCGAAGGTCATTTTAAAATTGACGGATATAAACTCCAGAACTTTTTTGAAAATAATGAACTCGACTACGATACTGAAACTGTTTTGAGAAGAGAAATCTCAGCCGAAGGAAAATCAAGAGCCTTTATAAACGATACTCCGGTAAATCTAACTACTATTAAGCAATTGGGAGAATTGCTGATTGATATTCACTCTCAACACGCCACATTCGAGATTAACGACGAGCACTTTCAGCTACTTGTTGTAGATACTTTAGCAGCTAATGAAAGCCTTTTAAACGAATATCAGAAGAAATATAAGTCTTACAAAGAATTTCAGCAACAACTAAAACAGTTACAAGCCGCCAGTCAGAAAGCAAAAACCGAGCTCGATTATCTTCAATTTCAATTAGAAGAATTTGAACAGGCCAACCTTGTTGAAAATGAGCAGGACTTGCTTGAACAAGAGTTACAGGCCCTTTCTCATGCAGAAGAAATAAAAAGGAATCTTCTGTCAGCATCCTTTTTATTGAGCGAAGGCGAACAATCTGCCGTCATTCAATTAAAGGAAGCCCTTGCCCAGGTTCAGCAAGCAGGGAAATATTTAACAGAAGGCGAAATGCTGGCAGAACGGCTTCAAAGCAACTGGATTGAATTAAAAGATATCGCCTCGGAGATAGAATCGCTTGAACAAAAAACTGTTGTTAATGAAGCCAGAACCGCAGAATTAAATACAAGGCTCAGTAGTATTTATGGCTTGCAAAAAAAGCATCACGTAAATACAGTTGAAGAACTAATAAGCATTCAGAATTCTTTTGCAGAAAGGATCGATTCTATTTCTCTTACAGATGAGGAAATCTTAAAATTGGATAGTGAGGTAAAAAAGCTGTTTGATGAACTGATGGTGATTTCTGAAACATTATCTGCCAGCCGGACCGAAATTATACCCACAATTGAGCTTAAAATAAGAGAAATACTTACCGAGGCAGGAATGCCTCAATCGGTATTGAAAATTAAAAACACGCTTTTAGACGATGGCGTATTTAATACTTTCGGGCGAAACAAGATAGAGTTTTTCTTTTCTGCCAATAAAGGCCAGGAACCGGCTCCAATGAATAAAGTTGCATCAGGCGGCGAGCTTTCTAGATTAATGCTTGGCATTAAGTCCTTAATTTCTCGACATATTGCTTTACCTACTATCATTTTTGATGAAATAGATACCGGTATCTCTGGTGAAGTTGCATTAAAAGTAGGTTCAATAATGGAACGCTTAGCTGATACTATGCAGGTTATCGCAATAACACATTTACCACAAATAGCCAGTAAAGGAGAAGCGCACTACTGGGTTTATAAAAACGATCTGGAAGATAAAACGCATACCAATATCCGGTTACTAAGCAGCGATGAAAGGATTACTGAAATCGCGAAAATGCTAAGCGGAGAAAATCCCGGAGAGGCTGCATTGCAACATGCAAGAGAATTATTAAAGCGTTAAGTTATTGTTCCGGCTGTTTCAGATTAGAAAATCGGCTTCATTTAGTTTTAAACTAAGCGATTAATTCCTTATTTTCGCCAACCAAATTAATATTTATGGCTTATAACTTACTGAAAGGTAAACGAGGAATAATCTCTGGTGCATTAGATCAAAATTCGATTGCATGGAAAGTTGCAGAGAAGGCTCATGAAGAGGGAGCGACTTTTGTTTTAACAAATGCTCCTATAGCTATGCGAATGGGCGAAATTAACAACCTGGCAGAAAAAACCAATTCACAAATTATTCCGGCCGATGCCACAAGTGTAGAAGATCTGACTAATTTGTTCGTCCAGTCACAAGAAATATTAGGTGGGAAAATTGATTTCGTACTTCACTCTATAGGAATGAGTATTAATATCAGAAAAAAAATTCCTTACGCTGAATCAAATTACGACTACTTTATGAAGGGAATCGATGTATCGGCCCTGTCTTTTCATAAAATGCTTAGCGTTGCTAAGAATCTGGATGCCATTAACGAATGGGGTAGCGTAGTTGCCTTAACATATATGGCTGCACAACGTACCTATCCATTTTATACCGATATGGCAGATATCAAAGCGATGCTAGAGTCTATAGCCCGAAGCTTTGGATATCACTACAGTAAGGATAAAAAAGTTCGTGTTAATACAATATCTCAATCGCCAACTAAAACAACGGCGGGAAATGGAATAAAAGGCTTTGGCGATTTTTACGACTACGCTGATGCTATTGCTCCACTAGGTAATGCAGATGCTTCTTCATGTGCAGATTATTGTATCACGTTATTCTCAGATCTTACACGCATGGTTACTATGCAGAACTTATTCCATGATGGAGGATATTCTTCTACCGGAGTGAGTATAGAAGTAATGGAAAAATTGGGAATTCAATAAATTATTCCATCGAGAAACGAAAAAAGCCGGATGTTCCGGCTTTTTTCGTTTCTAATAATCTGAATCCATCAGAATAATCTTAACGGTCATGTTTCCTGGCCTTAAAACAGTTCCAGAACCACCAGACTGTTGCAACTCCAGAACTATTTGTCCCGGACGGGTAACAAAGCTATAAGAATCGCCATTATAAACCTGAGGTATCTGTTCGTAAGTTTGTTCCCCAAAGGATAAATAAACCAATACCCCACCCATTTCATTCATATAATCATCCAACTCAGGAACATTGATAGCAGCGGTATAGCTATTTCCTCCATTAAGCGGCAGCCAATTTCCAGGAGTAAGGTTTACAATAATGGTTCGGTTAGGAAGAACTACATTTTTCTGGCAGGAAGATATAAACAAGGCCGTAGGCAACATCAGAAGTAATATTATTTTTTTCATATCTCATTGTGTTTAATAGTATGACTTCTTTTAATTTAAAAGGTTGCAATAAACGAAAAATAGTTTAAACAACTAAGGGCCGAAATTTTCGGCCCTTATAAAATAGTATTGATGTTGTCTTTTTAGAATGCGTAAACGACGGCAAGAGAAAACTGTGTTGCCGATTTGGTAGTTGCTGTTCCCAGGTCAAACTCGCTTTGTTTCTTATAAAAAACATTTTCAGATGCATTATCCAATCTAATCTCTGGAATAAAAGTTAGTCCACCAGCTTTTAAATTTCCAGATAAAGTAAATGTATTGTAAGATAAACCATCAGTTGTTACTCCACCGATGGTAACATCTTTATTTTTAAAATACTCGTATCTAAGTCCTATTGACGCAGATTCAGAGCCATATTGCGGGTATAGCGCAATACCCGAATATCCGCCATCATCAGAATTAGAGAAAGAACGATCCGCTGCATTTAAACCAAGTTTAAATTTATCTGTAATCTGATACGCTGTAGTTAAATCAATTATGGTTCCAGATGGATATCCGGTTAAAAAGTTTAAATATGCGCTCCATCCTTCTACCGGCGATACGGATAATTGTGCACCAAAATCAGATACACCATTAAAATCCTGATAAACATTCCAGTCGTTAAACAAGCCGACCATTACCCCAACTTTATCTGTAATCGCGTAATCCGCTTTAATACCGGCATTTTGGAATGGCCCGGCACCAAAAAGGTACGAAGTTGAATAATTAAAATTGGCAGCAGGTGATATTACTTCATAGCCTACAAATGTTCCCATGAATCCGGCAGTTACAGAAAACTTGTCTGTAAAAGCATAGGAAGCATACAAATTCTGAATATGAAAAGATTCACCATCGTCTGAGGGTACAAGTGATTGTCCCTGCCCTCTTGGACCAAATGAAACCTCTCCTACAAAAGATGCTTTGCCTGTAGTTTTAGATAACATTACGTCAATCATCCCCAATGAGATTGAATTTTGTTCATTGGCAAAATACGTTTGTATGTTTGATGAACCGGGTGTAAATCCTGAAGCAGAGCCAAACTTACCGCCCGAAAAATCGTACTTGTAATAGGCATCTACGGAGCCCGAAATGTTTAAAGGTGTAGATGTAGAGTCTTGGGCATTTGCATGCAATACTGTTGCAAACGCCACCAATGTAAGTAGTTTTTTAATCATGTCGCTTTTTTTTAAATTGTTATGTATGTATTATGTATGCTGAATTAATTCTTTTTAATCTCCTCTAGAATTTTTAGCTCTTTATCTTCCATTTTCTTCTTGTTTAAGTTCGTTTCAAACATTGCAATATCATGTTTTCCATTAGACAACTCTTTCTCGAATACTTTCATGTCACGTTCAACTGTTTTACCATTGTTATTTAACAATAGTGTTCCTTGCATATATTTTTCGTCATGCTGACTGGCATCTAAACCTAATTCTTCGTCTTCAAGCGATACACGGATAGGTTGAATAAGATTAATTAATTTAAAAATCAGGTAGGATACTGTAAAACTATACGTAACAGCTATTACAAGGCCCTTTAGTTGATTAAAGAAAAACCCGGCGTTACCATAGAATAAGCCATCGGCACCACTTGAATTAACAGTTGTTGTTGCAAAAACACCGGTAAGTATCATTCCCACCATTCCACCTAAGCCATGGCATGGAAATACATCTAAAGTATCATCAAGAGAAGTTTTTTGTTTATAATAAACAGCCAGATTTGATATAATAGCAGCAATAAAACCAATGAAAATACTTTGTGGAATTGCAACAAACCCAGCCGCCGGAGTAATTGCAACAAGCCCAACTACAGCACCGATACAAAATCCAAGTACAGAAGGCTTTTTTCCTCTGATAACGTCAAAAAACATCCAGGATAAGCCAGCAGCTCCGGCTGCTATATTGGTAGTTGCAAATGCAGACACAGCTAAAGCATTAGCCCCAAGCGCAGAGCCAGCATTAAAACCAAACCAACCAAACCATAATAAACCTGTCCCGATAAGTACATAAGGGATATTTGCAGGTGGAATTTCTCTATGCTCTAAATGAGCCTTACGACGTTTTAATACCAATGCACCTGCCAAAGCAGCACATCCTGCAGATATATGCACTACAGTACCTCCTGCAAAATCCAAAACTCCCATTTGAAACAGGAAACCATCCGGATGCCAACTCCAATGTGCTAAAGGAGCATATACGAATAAGCTAAACAATACAGTAAACAGAACATATGATGTAAACCGAATACGTTCCGCTACTGCCCCGACAACTAAGCCTGGTGTGATAATGGCAAACATCAATTGAAATAAAGCAAAAAGCGTCAGCGGAATTGTTGGTGCACTACCCCAGGGCGCACCCGAGTTAACACCTTTAAAGAATAAGTAGGTTGATGGATCACCAATGAAACCATGAACTGAAGTTCCAAATGCAAGGCTAAACCCTATTGTAACCCACAATACACTCACTATTCCTGCTGCAACTACACTTTTAATCATGGTAGAAAGAACATTTTTACGATGAACCATACCACCATAAAAGAAAGCTAGACCTGGTGTCATCAGAAAAACTAAGGCTGTAGCAACAAGAACCCATGCTATATCAGCTGGATTATAAACATTACCGGAATCAACAAAGTCAGGCAACGATGGAATAAATATGGAAATTGTAGCAATAGCTGCAAGAATAATGAAAGGAACTGTTTGCTGTACTGATAATTTACTCATTTTGTATATTGTTAATGATTATTGAATAAAATCTTCAATAAAAGTACACAAATATTTAAAAAACAATAATAAAAAATGATATATTTTTTAAAATATTAATAAAATACACAAAAACAACATTTTTAAGCTATGAAAAATAATAACAACATCAATTTTTAAGAAATAAAATCAATATTTTATTCAAAAAACATCTATAAATAAATGATTATACCAAAAAGAGGGCCGATATTACATCGAACCCTCTCAACACTAAACCAAAATCGGAATTTTTAATTACTTAGTTCAGGAAATCATAACTCTTCATCATGCTGACTCATATCTAATCCTAAATCTTCATCCTCCAGAGATACACGAAGTGGACTAATCGCATTAGTTACCAACAACAACACATACGAACCCACAAATGCAAAGACAGAAACACCTACCAAGGCAACCAAATGAACCATAAATAATTTCGTTTCGCCAAAATACAGGCCATTACCCGTAGCATTTCCTGCATTTACATTCTGACTTGCAAAAACACCGGTTAAAAGCATACCAACCATACCACCTACACCATGACAAGGAAACACATCAAGCGTATCATCTATATTAGTACGACTCCTCCATATTACTACCAGATTACTTACAATTGCCGCGACTACTCCAATAATTAGTGAATGAGGAACACTTACAAAGCCGGCAGCCGGAGTTATTGCTACCAGCCCCACAACGGCACCAATACAAGCACCCATTGCAGAAGGCTTTTTACCCCTTGCCATATCAAAGAAAATCCAAGCCATTGCTGCAGCAGCCGATGCTGTTGTTGTGGTTGCTAAAGCAGTCGCGGCTAATGCGCTTGCACCTACAGCGGAACCCGCATTAAAACCAAACCACCCAAACCATAGCAAACCAGTTCCAAGTATTACATAACTAACACGGGCCGGGGCATGACCGCCTACGGTACGTTTTTTCAGAAAAAGCGCAGAAGCAAGCGCAGCCCATCCTGCAGACATATGAACTACTGTACCACCAGCAAAATCAAGAACCCCCAACGTAGCCAGAATTCCTTGAGGATGCCAGGTTGAATGAGCCAAAGGCGCGTAAATACAAATCATGAACAGGCACAGGAAAATAAGATAAGAGTTAAAACGAATACGCTCAGCGAATGCTCCTGTTATCAAAGCCGGAGTAATAACCGCAAACTTCAACTGAAACATAGCAAATAATACCAATGGAATAGTTGGTGCCAAAGGCCAAACCGCATTCCCAACCATGCCTTTCATCATAAAAAATGTTGCAGGATTACCAATAATTCCACCTATATCTTCTCCAAATGCCAGACTAAAACCGAATATTATCCACAAAACGGTTATCAGACCCATACAAACCAGACTTTGAAGCATGGTGGAAATAACATTTTTCTTTCTAACCATACCACCGTAGAAATAGGCGAGTCCTGGCGTCATCAATAACACCAACGCAGTGGCAACAAGCAACCATGCGGTATCACCGGTATCAATTGTATTCTCTGCAATATTTACAATTTCGACAGAGGGATAAAGAAGGGCTAGCACAACAGCTACAACCAACAACAGGAAGGGTAAGACTTTTTTCATTTTAATTGTTTAAAGTGTTGAAAAATCAGTGAATTAATTATTAAGAAGCACTGGCATACAAGAGCGGGTGCACACCGCAACCAGATTATTTTTTTGATCATATGAATTTGCCACTTCGTTAAACGTTACCATAAAATTAACAACAATCAATGCCGACTATCCAATATCTATAAAACAAATCATAGCGCTTGCGATAAAAGCGAACATTGCTACTGCTTATATCCATAATAAATACTATTTAAGATTAATTTTACTAAACATATTCTAATTAATCATAAAATTATAACTTTTTTGATTAAAAAAATAATATCAAGGCAATTATTTTCAATTTTATTAAAATAAATCAATGCAAAATTGATAAAACAATAATAATCGTTCAATAAAATTGACAAAAATCTTGAAATAACAAACAATATCCCATTAAAAACACAAAACAAACAAATAATTCAACAATAATTTATCTTATATCAGAAATGGCAGAAAAATACCATCAAAATCACAGCATTATAGAGAATAATAAATAATTATTTCTTAAAAAGGGAGGAAAAATACTAAGCCTTCATGTCAGGGAGAAATGAAAGCGATAGCAAGTTAAAATATGCCTGGCACAGGAGTTAGTGGAGGCTATACCGGAATAGCTACATAATTTGAACCTTGCTTTACACCGCGGCTCTCTAATGCTTTATCAATGAATGTTTGTATTTGAGACTTCTTCACTCCCCAATTTGGAGCAATCAGTAAATCAAAATCGGCGATACCAAACAGTCGCTGAATAATAACATCAGGGCGAAGCAAAGGGATAAATTCAGCCAGAAAATCTGTATACTCTTCTAAACTAAATACCTTAAATGGTTCTCTTTTATATTGAACCCCCATTATTGAACCTTCAACAATATGAAGATGATGCAGCTTCACAAACTTAATCTGAGAAAAACGGTTTATTTCGTCGGCATAGCGCAACATCATTTCTTTTGTTTCCCATGGGAACCCGAAAATAGTATGCACACACACCTCTAATGGAGAATCTTTTACCAGGTTTAAAGTCTGTTCGAATTCCTCATGAGAACAGCCACGGTTTATACGTAAAAGTGTATCATTATATATAGACTCCATCCCCATTTCCAAGTCCACATCAAAACCTAAATCAAGATAGCTTTCTAATAAGGCAACTTTTTCGGCATCAATACAATCAGGACGTGTGCCGACTGATAATCCTACAATATTACCAGGGGATATACTTTCAGCAAAACTTAATGCTTCATCATACATTGCTTTTAAGTAATGTGTTGGTGCGTATGTATTGGTGTTGGGCTGAAAATATATTATAAACTTATCGGCGGCGTAGCCTGTAATGGCTCGTTCGATACCGCGGGAAATCTGCTCACGAATATTGGGAGTGCTCCGCGACAGTTCTGGCGTAAAAGAATCAACATTACAATAAGAACATCCACCAAAACCTTTACTCCCATCGCGATTAGGACAAGTAAATCCGCCATCTACAATTACTTTAAATACCCGCTTACCATTATATTTTGTTTTCAGATAAGCCCCGTAATGATTATATGGTTTTTGTCCGTAGTCTAGTGCCGTTCCCATTTAATTCGTTATTAAGTCCAGAAAAAACCTGTTTTTACCAGACTTATTACTGTTTTTGATACTTTTATATTCTTTCGCAAAGATACTATTCAATTTGATGAAAATTTAGCAGGATGTTAGATGTTACGTATATATTATAAAAAGGACCGCCGTTTAGCAAAGGAAAGTGACTTAGAGCTTTTAAGAGAAATTCCGATGGAAAGTTTAATTTGGGTTGATCTCCAAAATCCTACCATTAAAGAAAAAACAACTATTGAAACTTATTTTGATATTAAATACTCATCAGAAGAAGAATCGCTGGAGATTGAAAGTTCATCACGTTTTAGCGAAGTTGAGGATGAAATAATTATCAATTCGAATTTTCTATCATTTCATGAAAAAGGCTTTTCCTATTGCCCTGTATCGGTGATTCTTGAAAAGGCATTTTATTTACTTACAGGGACGACAATTTAAAAACGTTTAGCGAATCTGTAAAAAGGATCAAATCAAGTCCGGGTTCTTTTAGCAATGGCTATCAGATATTACTGACCATACTTGAAACATCAATAGATCTGGATGCTGACTTAATTGAAGGCTTGGCTAAACAAATCGCAGAATTAAATCAGCAATTAATTTTGAAAAAACACCGTCCGGATGAAGAAATCTTAATTCAACTTTCTTTATTTCAAAACGAAACTATGTCGCTAAGGGAAAACATTATCGATAAACAGCGTCTAATTTCTTCTTTGATGAAAAGCAGCATCTTTCCCGAAGAATATAAAGGTGTTTTAAGAATTATGATTAGAGATATAAGCTCGATACTGGAGCATAATAAATTTGCATTTGAACGACTGGAATATTTACAAAATACTTTTATGGGCTTTGTTAATATTGAGCAGAACAGGATTATTAAGATTTTTACCGTTGCAACCGTTGCTTTTATGCCTCCAACCCTTATTGCAAGTATATATGGCATGAATTTTAAATCAATGCCTGAATTAGACTGGAATTACGGATATCTTTTTGCGATTCTGCTAATGATTGTATCCTCTGCCGGCACATTGATTTATTTTAAGAAAAAAACTGGCTGTAAACTAAGGCATGCTTTTAAACTAATTTATCAATATGCTGTTTACATTTCATGATAAAATGGCGCATTGGCTGTTCAGGTTTTCATTATAAACATTGGAAAGGAACTTTTTATCCGGAAGGCCTTGCACAAAGCAAATGGTTTGACTATTACTGCCAATTTTTTAATACGCTCGAACTGAATGTAACCTTTTATCGCTTTCCGCAGCTTTCATTCTTACAAAACTGGTATATAAAAAGCCCTGCTAATTTTAGTTTTGCGGTTAAAGCGCCAAGAGCAATAACACATTACAAGAAATTCAACGGCACTACCGATTTAATTGCCGATTTCTATAAAACGGTACAGGAAGGTTTGCAGGAGAAACTTGGCTGCGTACTTTTTCAGCTTCCACCAAACTTTCATTATTCTGAAGATCATTTAGAAAAACTCATTAACAACCTTGATAATTCTTTTTTAAACGTAGTTGAATTTCGCCATGAAAGCTGGTGGAATGAGGATGTGTACAGCGCATTCAGCAAAAGAAATATTACATTTTGCGGAATGAGCCATCCTACTTTACCAAAGGATATTATCAGCAATACGCCATTACTCTATTACAGGATGCATGGAGAAGGCCAGTTATACGCTTCCAACTATGAAAAACCGCAACTTCAAGCGGTAATAAATAAAATACGATCAGAAAAAACTGTCAAAGAAGCTTATATTTTCTTTAACAATGACATTAATACGTATGCTATCTATAATGCGTGTGAGATGCTGTAAATAATCTAACTTTTAAGCCAATGTTCCGTCAAGCCGCCGGCACTTCCATAAACCGGATCTTTTTCAGGAAAAGGCACATTCTTAATATTCTCAATTGCAGAAGCCCGTTCTTCGGATTTTCCGTAATTTATATCATAATCTTTGCCATCCGGATAAGCGCCAACACATAAGAAATCAGTGCTTGAATTCAAATTTTTATGCGCAACCCCGGCAGGGATCAAAATAACATCTCCCCGATTCACCTCCACACAAATTCCTTCATCTCCTCCCAACTGGATATCGGCGACGCCACAAAAAACGCCAAGAACTTCATGCGTAATGCTATGATAATGATGGTAGGCATAGATACTATCCTTCCACCCATTTGTCCATCCATTTTTATTGAATAAATCGAGTAATGTTTCCGGTTCTGCAGCGGGATGCAGATGAAGCGCACCTTTATAAACCAAAACAGGTAAATTCTGATTATTAGGAAATATTCCATCATCTTCTAAAATGTGAGATGCTATATGGCCATGTATAACTTCCAGATTTTGCATATAAGAATTGTTTATATCCTTAACAATCAAAATTCATTTCAGATTTACTTGTTTCGAATTCGCCTGAGAATAATAAGTAAAAGGTAAAAAATTAGCTTAATTAACCTGTATTCTGAAAACGAAAATCGCTCACTAACCCATTTTAGAACGCTTTATTAAATATGAATGTAAAACAGGATAAAAACCTGTATTTATGTCCGCATCAACCAAATCAATATGATACTGATTACATTTTACCTGAAGTTCGCTCTTTAAATTGGCAATTGACCTGATATAAGTTTCTTTAACCTGTGATGGATGAACCTTTATTTCTTCTCCGCTTTCCATATCAACAAAATGATGCGGACGATTTTCGAAATCGAAGTTTACTTCTGTTTTATAATCGAGCACATTAAAAATCACCACTTCGTGTTTATTGTATTTCAGGTGCTGTAAAGCAGAAAAAATTTCAGTTAAACTTTGTTCATTGGCTCCTGTTTCCAGCATATCGCTAAAAATAATAACCAAAGAACGTTTATGCAGCAATTCTGCAACCTCATGTAATGAAGCTGCAACAGATGTTTTCATTCGCTTACTCTTCTGTTGCATCAGCTTTTCAAGTTCTGCAAATAAATACTTTTGATGTACAGCTGTTGATTTAGCAGGAGTTGACAGTTCGAGCCTATCTGAAAAATAACTTAATCCAAAGGCATCCCGTTGCTTTTTAAATAAATACATCAAAGAAGCCGCCGAGTAAACAGAAAAAAGAAATTTATTAAATTCCTTTTCAGGGAAATACATAGACGACGAAATATCGAGCACTAACTGACAACGTAAATTGGTCTCTTCTTCAAAACGCTTGACAAACAACTTATCAGTTCTACCATACAGTTTCCAATCGATATTTTTAACAGACTCGCCATTATTATATTGACGGTGCTCGGCAAATTCTACGGAGAAGCCATGGAACGGACTTTTATGCAAGCCAGTTATAAAACCTTCTACCACTTGTCGTGCTAACAGTTCCAGGTTTCCAAAATCCTGTAATTCGGTATAAGTATTTAATTCTGGAAGCATAGCTCTAAGATACAAATTACATTACCAATGCAAGTTTCGAGATAAACGTTAAATAGCTCAGGTAAGTCGAGCAATAACTTCGTTACATTTGTTCGTCGTCAAAGCCTTTCTCTGAAAATCTTACTATACGCAATATCGGCAATTTTGACTATTTTGCTCGTTATTTAAAACCAGTTATTTACTTAATAAATGTTGAATCATTCGATTGAGGAAAAAATAAATCAGGAGATAGAAAAATTAAAAAGTGTTGCCGACAGTCTTCCGGGTGTAATAATTATTCACGACTTAAGAGATTGGTCGGTTGCCTGGATGTCGGATAAAGGCCTTAAAGAATTAAATATTACTTTAGAAGAGATTACAAGCCTGTCTGCAGAAGCTTATTACTCACGTTTTTTTAATGAAGAAGACTCTAAAGATTACGTTCCTAAAATATTGGGGCTACTGGAGAGTAACCAGGTTGATGAAGCCCTGACCCTCTTTCAACAAGTGCGTTTTTCGGAAAATGCAAACTGGCTATGGCATGTTAGCAGTACTAAAATTCTTTTACGCAACGATGAGGGGAAGCCTCTGCTAATTATTACGATATCTTTCCCCATTGATGCGATGCATTATATGGCGGCTAAGGCCGCCCGTTTACTGGAAGAAAAAAACTTTCTCCGAAACAATCTGCATACTTTTTCAAAACTAAGTAAGCGGGAAATTGAAGTATTAAAGTTATTGGCTTTAGGAAAAACGTCTGGAGATACGGCTGATGCGCTTTTTATTTCTGTAAATACGGTAGAAACCCACCGAAAAAACATCAAGCAAAAATTAAACACAAACTCGTATTACGAGCTTTGTCAATACGCCAGAGCATTTGACCTAATATAACAGATTAATAAATCTGTTAATTAAGCACAAAAAAGTCCATCAGCCTAAGCCAATGGACTTGAAATATTTATTAAAATTTTAAACCAATTGCTTATTAAGTTTATCAGCTAATACTGATTTGGGAACAGCACCAATTTGCTTATCTACAATTTCCCCATTCTTAAAAAATAATAAAGCCGGGATATTGCGTATACCAAACTTCATAGAAATGGCTGGATTATGATCCACATTTACCTTACCTACAACGGCCTTACCTTCGTATTCTTTTGATAATTCCTCTACTAAAGGACCAACCATACGGCAGGGTCCACACCATTCTGCCCAAAAGTCTATCAGAACAGGTTTATCAGATTTTAACACTAATTCATCAAAATTTGCGTCCGTTATTTCTAAAGCCATGATATATGTATTATGTTATAAGTTCAAAGTTACATATACAAAAATCTAACCACAAATTTTCAACGACAATCTGACAGGATGATGATTAAAATAACCAGAACCTTTAATTCAACTTATAGGTAATATGCTGAAGTTTATGTAAACGCTCTAAAAATTCATTGCTTGGATATATTTTCAAACTTTTAGATGGCATTTCAACAGCTATTGATTCTTCAGAATCAAACACTGTAAATTTAAGCTGACAATTTCTTTGCGGGTTTTGTTCTGCATTAACTTTAACAAGTTCTTCTAACCCTTCTATAAAAGTTTCTGATAATTGATGCAAAGGAAATTGAATAGTGAGGCATTTAGACATTTTATCTCTTATTTCAGATAAGAGGTTAATACTTGTAATTTTTAATTCCCAGTTATCTTTTTGCTTAAAACGCTCGCCTACAGTTCCCCGGATTTGGATAAAATACCCATCAGTAAAAAACTGCTTCAATTTAACATAGTCCTCTCCAAATAAAACTACTTCAAAAGAATCGCTATAATCTTCTAAAATCATGGAGCCAAATGGTTTTCCGTTTTTTGTAGTGCGGTGCTGTGCGTTTGAAACCAGTCCGCCAATAACCAGTTCGCGATTTTTTACTTTATTGAATTCTTCTGCATCTGCTTCATCCAACTCGCCACTTTTTGCACGGTTAATTAAAGCAAGATGCTTTACCTGGAAGGTGCAGAAGTTATCCATTTCAAACTTATAATTATCTAAAGGATGACCGGTAAGATAAATACCTATCATGTCTTTTTCATATTTAAGCCGTTCAATCAAGCCCCATTCAGGACATTCCGGCATTTGGGGTTCAGAAATATGTGCATCATTTGTACCGCCAAATAAAGAAACCTGAGAAGAGTTAAGACTATTCTGATAGTCGTTATTAAATTTAATTAACCGTTCTATTCCATTATAATTGGTATTCTCCGGCTTACAAAAATATTGCGACCGGTTATATCCAAAGCAATCCAAAGCACCACTGTAAACCAGATTTTCGTAAACCTTTCTGCTTACTGTTCTTGAATTTACACGTTTGGCAAAATCGTTAATTGTGATAAACGGACCATTTTCAACGCGCTCCTGGATAATACTTTCTACCGCTTTTTCACCAATTCCTTTAATACCAGACATACCGAAGCGGATCTCGCCTTTTTTATTTACGGCAAAGCGAAGATTAGATTCATTAATATCCGGTCCAAGTACCGGAATTCCAATCTTTTTACTTTCTTCCATAAAGAAAGAGATTTTCTCCATGTTATTCTGGTTATTTAAAACCGCGGCCATATACTCTGCAGGATAATGAGCCTTTAAATAAGCTGTTTGATAGGCAACAAATGCATAACATGTAGAATGCGATTTATTAAAGGCGTAAGATGCAAATGCTTCCCAATCGGTCCATATTTTATTAAGCTGTTTTTCATCATGGCCTAACTTTTTAGCATTTTCGATAAACTGTGGCTTCAGTTTATCAAGCATATACCGGTCTTTTTTTCCCATTGCTTTACGCAAAACATCGGCATCTCCTTTGGTGAAACCTGCCAGTTTTTGCGATAAAAGCATCACCTGTTCCTGATAAACGGTGATTCCATAGGTATCAGCCAGGTATTCTTCCATGTCCGGAAGATCGTAGCTAACCGTTTCCCTGCCATGTTTACGGGCAATAAAATTCGGAATATACTCAATCGGGCCCGGGCGATAAAGGGCATTCATCGCAATTAAATCTTCAAATTTATCTGGCTTTAATTCCCGCAGATACATTTGCATTCCATCGCTTTCAAACTGAAACGTACCATTGGTATCGCCACGCTGATAAAGTTCAAAAGTCTTCTGATCGTCAAGTGAAATATAATCTATATCAATCTCAACTCCATGGTTTTCTTTAATTAGCTGAAGAGCATTTTTAATAATCGTGAGGGTTTTAAGACCTAAAAAGTCCATCTTAATTACCCCTGCATCTTCAATAACCCGGCCGTCAAATTGGGTTACCAATAGATCCGAATCTTTCATCGTGGCAACCGGTATAATGTCGGTTAAATCATAAGGCGCAATAATAATTCCGGCTGCATGGATACCTGTATTCCGTACAGAACCTTCAAGTTTCTCTGCTTCACGAAGTACTTTTGAACGAATATCATCGCCTTTTAAAATGGTCTTTAATTCGGCAACCTGTTCAAAAGCATCTTTAAGAGTAATTCCCAGCGTATCCGGAACTAATTTCTTAAGCGCATTTACTTCAGATAAGGGAACATCGAGCACTCTGGCCACGTCTTGAATACTGGTACGCGCAGCCATCGAACCGTAGGTAATAATTTGCGCCACCTGGTTCTTGCCATATTTATCAACCACATAATCAATTACTTTTTGCCTGCCTTCATCATCAAAATCCGTATCAATATCGGGCATCGACTTTCTATCCGGATTTAAGAAACGCTCGAATAGAAGATTGTATTTAATGGGGTCTATATTGGTAATACTGATACAATATGCTACCACAGAACCAGCAGCAGAGCCACGGCCCGGACCAATAAACACTCCCAAATCCCGCCCGGCTTTTATAAAATCAGATACGATTAAAAAGTATCCGGCAAAACCCATTATTTTAATGGTGTTTAACTCAAAATCCAGACGCTCCTGAATTACCGGCGTAATATCCTGATAACGCTGCCTTGCTCCTTCCATCGTTAAATGGCGTAAGTATTCCCATTGATTCAATACGTCATCAGCATGAACTTTAAATTCGGCCGGTATAGGGAAATTTGGTAAAAGTATATCACGCTTTAATTTAAGATGTTCTACTTTATCAACAATCTCATTGGTGTTATCCAGAGCCTGAGGCAAATCATGAAAAAGCTGCCCCATTTCAGCCTGCGTTTTAAAATAAAACTGGTCGTTTGGAAAACCAAAACGATAACCTTTACCACTTTCTTCGTCGGTTGCAATGGGCGTACTTTGCATATCGCCGGTATTTACACAAAGTAAAATATCGTGCGCATTAGAATCCTGCTGGTCTACATAATGCGAATCGTTGGAGCAAATTATTTTAACATTATACTTTTTGGCAAATTTTAAAAGAACATGATTTACCTTTTCCTGATCAGGGATATTATGGCGCTGAAGCTCGATATAATAATCTTCGCCAAATATATCCAGCCACCATTTAAACTCAATTTCAGCTTCTTCTTCTCCCTGCTTAAGAATTGCTTGCGGCACCGATGCACCAATACAACAGGTAGTGGCAATTAATCCTTCATGATATTTTAAAATAAGTTCTTTATCAATCCGCGGCCACTTGCTATATAAACCTTCCATAAAACCATAAGAACAAAGTTTTACGAGATTTTGATACCCCTTTGCATTTTTTGCCAGAAAAAGCTGGTGATGGCGAACATCTCTGTTCTCTTTGGTAAATTGCTTTTTATGACGATCAGCAACTACATAAAATTCGCAGCCCACAATTGGTTTAACGTTATGTTTACCAGCTTCGGCAACAAACTTAAACACCCCATACATGTTTCCATGATCGGTTATTGCCAAAGCTTTCATCCCATCGGCAGCAGCTTTCTTATACAGTTTGGAAATATCTGCAGCTCCGTCTAGAAGTGAAAATTGGGTATGTACGTGTAAATGAGAAAAATCCGGCATCTGCTAAGCGTCAAATAGAATAAACCGAATTTAAGAAAAAAAAACAAGGAGATCCCCGCTGTTGAAAAAACGTCCGAAAAATGAATCTAATATGAATTAAGACTCAATGTAAAACAAATGCGGCAGCTCTATTCTGCAAGAAAATCCTTATACCATATTCCGGAATCTTTGATAGTTCGTTTCTGGGTATCGAAATCTACATGAATTAGACCAAAGCGCGGATGGTATCCTTCGGCCCATTCAAAATTATCAGTTAAGGTCCACACAAAATATCCTTCAATTTTGCAGCCTTCTTTTTTAGCTTTTAAAAGCTGTGCAATATTCTCTTTAATATAACTGGTACGTTTGCTGTCGTTTACTTTCCCGTTCATTACTTCATCAGGAAAAGCTGCACCGTTTTCTGTAACCAGGATTTTTTTTATCTGGGGATAAGCATCAAATTTTTTCAGCACTTCATACATCGCTGAAGGATAAACTTCCCATTTCATTTCTGTAATCTGAACACCTCTTTTCTCTGCCTTCACAAGGCTGGCTCCAATGTATGGAATAAAAAAGGATGCCTTCACAATCTCACGTGTATAATTTTGCAATCCGATAAAATCGAAATCAAAACCCATCGCTTTTTCATCTCCGGGAAGAATATACTTGTCCAGTTTTCTTAAAACCGGTAAATCTTGCTGCGGATATCCTAAACCAAGGATGGGTTCAATAAATGTTCGATTTAATAAAGTATCAACACGTTTTGCTGCCGCTACATTCCGGTGGCTTAAATTATATGGCTCTACATGAGAGCATGAAAAAGTTGTCCCAATATTAGCATCAGGCAACATACTCCTTAAAATTTTACCTGAAGCTGCTGTAGCTAATGTTACATAATGGATAGCCGGCAGGAAATTCTTTAAACCGGTTTTACCGGGAGCATGAACACCTAAAAAATATCCGGCACCTGTAAATACGGAAGGTTCATTCATAACCATCCAATTTTTAACCCTGTCACCAAAGCTCTTTGCGCAAAGCTCTGTATAATCAGAAAACCAGCCAATAATATCGCGGTTTGTCCAGCCTCCTCTTAATTCTAAGGTCTGAGGTAAATCCCAATGGTATAAAGTAAGCCAGGGTTCAATTCCGCATTCAAGAGAAAAGTCTATAACGCGATTATAATAATCTATCCCGGCCTGGTTAACAGGCGACTGTCCATTGGGCATTACCCGTGGCCAGCTGATAGAAAAACGAAAATTGGGAATATTAAGTTCCCGAACAAGCTGAATATCGTTTTGGAAACAGTTATAAAAATCACATGCTATTTGCCCATGGTGGCTATCTTTTATTTTTCCTTTACGCGAAGTAAACACATCCCATATAGACAAACCCTTGCCCTCTATATCGTGAGCACCTTCTATCTGGTAGGCAGCTGTAGATACACCCCATTTAAAATTTGCATCAAAATCTTCTTTCCTTAAATTATTCAGCTCAAAATCCTTCATCAATATTACCTTACGATTTCAAGCTACTAAAATGAATTTAATTAATGAAGAAAAGAAGATTGCATTGCTTTTAAAAAAAGCCATCCTCTAAAAGACGTTAATAATTTAAACAAGCTGAGTTTCATAAGCATCATTTATGATGCAAATTACCCATCAGGTGTTAATAGAAAATGATGTACTGATTATCTTTTTGTATTACCGCCTAATTCCAACTTTTGCGAAAATCCAATGCATTATCCATAGTGGACCATTAAGCAGAAATTCGAAATTTTGTAAAAGTGAAGGAGTTTTACCTTCTTTACGATATCCTATAAATTGCAGAATCAAACCAATAATAAATATAATCAGACATACATTTCCCATTGTTGGCCAGCCTTCATTGGTATGAAGTTTTTCGAGCGTTACAATTCCTGCAGAAAAAGCAAAAACCGTTAATAAAATCCCGTATGATAGAAGAGGTGATACTTTTAAATAATAATAGATGGAAAAGGCTATTAAAAAAGATGCCCAGTTTACAAAACCGTTATACTTTCCAAGAAAATCCAACTGCGGAAATGGGATCGACCATACAAAACCTAATAAGCCAAATGTTAATAAAGGAACACAAAACCATTGAATAAACCTATTGGCCGGATGTTGATGTAAAGCTGAATACTTTTCGATTATAGTATCGATTCTGCTTTTAGCTGGTTGTTTGCTTGCCATAATGCGGCAAATATAAGCCAATAAAACCTGTCAAAAAGATTGTCATTAATTTTCTACATTTTTTACAGGCATTAACAAAAAAAGGCGCTGAACAATCAGCACCTTATCTTATTATTTTGAGTAAGAACTCTTACTTAGCGTATGAAACAGATCGTGTTTCTCTGATAACTGTAACTTTAATCTGCCCGGGATATGTCATTTCTGTTTGAATACGATTAGAGATATCAGCGGCTAAAATCTCTGCAGCTTCATCGGTAACACGTTCACTTTCTACAACAACACGCAGTTCGCGACCTGCCTGAATGGCAAACGTTTTCTCTACTCCAGGATACGACAGAGCAAGTTCTTCCAAATCTTTTAACCGTTTGATATAACTTTCTACTACCTCACGGCGGGCACCCGGTCTGGCACCAGAAATAGAATCGCAAGCCTGAACAATTGGGGATATCATCGATGTCATTTCAATTTCATCGTGGTGTGCACCAATTGCATTACAAACCTCAGGATGTTCCTTATATTTTTCTGCAAGCTGCATTCCTAAAATTGCATGAGGTAATTCAGGACTATCATCAGGCACTTTACCAATATCGTGTAATAAACCAGCACGTTTAGCAAGCTTTACATTCAAGCCAAGCTCCGACGCCATGGTGGCACAGAAATTTGCTACTTCCCGCGAGTGCTGTAAAAGATTTTGACCATAAGAAGAACGGTATCGCATTCTTCCTACCATCCTGATTAATTCCGGATGAAGGCCATGAATTCCTAAATCTATAACTGTGCGTTCGCCAATTTCAACAATCTCATCCTCAATCTGCTTACGGGTTTTTGCAACTACCTCTTCAATACGGGCAGGGTGAATACGGCCATCCGTCACTAAACGATGCAAGGCAAGACGCGCAATCTCTCTACGTACCGGATCGAAACCAGAAAGAATTATCGCCTCTGGCGTATCATCAACGATAATTTCAACACCGGTTGCAGCTTCCAACGCGCGAATATTACGGCCTTCTCTTCCAATAACACGACCTTTAATTTCGTCGCTTTCGATATTGAATATTGAAACTGTATTCTCTATTGCAGCTTCTGTAGCTGTACGCTGAATAGTCTGGATAACTACTTTTTTAGCTTCCTTACTTGCCGTTAATTTTGCTTCGTCAACAATGTCTTTAATCTGAATCATTGCTTTCGATCTGGCTTCTTCCTTTAAAGAATCTACCAATTGATTCCTGGCATCGTCTGCAGATAAGCCGGCAATTGTTTCCAGCTGACTGATATGCTGGTTCTTTAAAGCTTCAACTTCTTCTTGTTTTTTTTGAGCAATGTCTGTTTGCTTTTCAAGATTCTTACGCTGATTATCGAGGTCCTGCTCTTTTTTGTTTAGATTTTCTAAACGCTGATTTAAAGACTGCTCCTTTTGCTTGATGGAATTTTCACGCTGATTGATGGAGTTGTTTTTAGCATTAATTTCTTGCTCATGCTCACCTTTTAGCTGCAAAAACTTCTCTTTAGCTTCCAGAAGTTTATTCTTCTTTAATATTTCAGCATTATTTTCAGCGTCTTTTAATATTTTTTTAACCTTGTTTTGCGCTGCAACTTCCTGGCTTTTAAGTAAAGAACGAAGCAAATAACGCCCCACTCCTATTCCTATTGCCAGTCCTAATAAAATGTACCCAATTATTTCCATTGTATTTTTTAAATAAAAAAAACCGCAATCAAATTTAAGTTTCAGTATTGCAAAACTTCAGTAAGCACGATTGAGTCTTGATCATAATCAACTGTAAACAGGAGATTTACATCTTTTCGACTTCGTTTATATTGAAGTGTTAAGTTTATTAATAGTGAAACCTAATTTAACTGCGGTTAAATCTTTGCCCTAATATAAAGAACGTAAATTACTTTGAAAAGAAATTATTAAGAAGCTGGTCTAATTGATAAACTTTATCCGCCGCTTCCGTATCTTCATCTATTCTTTTCTTATCAGCTTTCAATGTAGCTGTTGCATAATGCAACACACACATCGACAATAAGTCTTGTTTATCTCTGACCGCATAATTTTCCTGAAATTCTTTTATACGATCATTTATTAATTTAGCTGCCCGTCTAATCAATTCTTCTTCTTCCATATTCACCTTTAAAGGGTAAACACGGTCAGCAATATTTATTTTAATGGAGATTTCTCCCATTTGGCTTTTAGTTTCACGTTATATTACTTTTTCAGCAATACAATACACTTATCGATTTCCCGCACAAAATCGCTAATTTTTTGCTTTATATCAAGTGTTTTTTCATCACTTGATATTTGAGGTGCTGCAATACCTTCTAAAGACCTCGCAAGCTTCAATGCTTTTAACTTTTCTTCCAGCTCAGAATTTTTTGATTTACTGTTAGCTAAGCCGTTTTGCAGTACTGTGTTCTCTTGCTTTAAGAGATCGTTTTCCTCCTGCAACACATCGCAAAGTTCAATAAGCCTGTGAGTTCTGTCTAGTATAGTTGTTAATTGGCCTGCTAAGGACATTTGATATTATTAATTATTAAAGCAAATATAAATCCTTATTTTCTTACTTCTGCGCCAAGTTCTTTTTCGAAAATACCGATTAATTTATTCATAACCGAATCAATTTGTTTATCAGTAAGCGTTTTTTCTTCATCCTGTAAAAGAAAGCTCAGGGCATACGACTTTTTATTATCCGGAAGCTTGTCTCCCTCATAAACGTCGAATACATTAATTTCTTTCAATAAACCCCGTTCAGATTTAAGCGCTAATAGCTGAAGTTGATTAAAACTGATATCTTTATTAATCAACAGCGATAAATCCCGTCTTACTGAAGGTGATTTAGGAATATCCTTAAAAACTATTTTATTCTTCCGGATGCTTTTTAGTACTAAATCCCAATTAAAATCAGCGTAAAACACTTCGTTATTAATATCCAGCTTCTTTAAAATAGTTTTAGAAACATTGCCAAAAACAACCAGAGCTTGCTCACCTTTTTTATATTGACTGCCCTGTTGAACGTTTGTGCTCTCCAAACTATCCTGAGTCAACCCAGCAATATTCAGACGTTTTACGATGGCATCTACCGATGCTTTTAAATTATAAAATGATGCCTGAGAGTTGGAATGATTCCACTGCTGACTAAAATTACGCCCGGTTATAAAAATTGATAAACGTGTATTTTCACTGAAACCTGATTCGGTAGTAGAATATATTTTACCAAATTCATAAAATTTTAAATCAGGACTTTTCCGATTTTGGTTGCGTAAAATAGCTTCCAATCCCGAATACAGTAAAGTTTGGCGCATAATATCCAAATCGCTGCTTAAAGGATTCAGAATTTTAACAACGGCATCAGGGTTCTGCGCATACGCAGCCCTAGTTAAGGAATTAGAAAGTATTTCTGAGAAACCATTAGAAGATAATAAATCGGCAATTTGATTTTGAATCACTTCCTTGTCCGGCTTAACCGAATTAGTTAATGATGCTCTTATTTGAGACGGAATCGCAATATTATTATATCCGTAAATCCTTAAAATCTCTTCAATAATATCAACCTCACGTGTAACATCAACTTTATATGTCGGTACTTCAAGATTTAAACCTTCATCTGTTTCATCTGTAATTGAAATCCCCAATGCCGAAATAATTTCCTTTATAGTTTCTTCCCGGATTTTTTCGCCTATTAAACGATTAATGTTTTTATAGGATACTGAAATAGAAAAAGGAGTTAATGGAGCTGGATAGATATCAGAAATATCTGATGAAACCTTTGCACCAGCAACTTCTTTGATTAATAAAGCAGCTCTCTTTAACGCAAATATTGTCATCTCAGGATCTGTTCCGCGTTCGAAGCGAAACGATGCATCGGTTTTTAAGCCATGCCGCTTTGATGTTTTCCTGACAGATACAGGATTGAAATAGGCGCTTTCAATAAAAATATTAGTTGTTGAAGCCTTAACACCTGATTTCGTCCCGCCAAATACACCGGCGATACACATAGGTTCTTCAGTATTGCAAATCATTAAATCTTCGGAAGACAAGCTGCGCTCCACTTCATCTAAGGTCTTAAAAGATGTTCCTTCTGCAACATTTTTAACAATTACTTCCGCGCCTTTTATTTCATCTGCATCAAAAATGTGCAGGGGTTGTCCTAATTCATGCAACACATAATTACTTACGTCGACAATATTATTTATCGGACGGACACCAATTATCTTGAGCTTATCTTTTAACCAATCCGGCGATTCCTTTACCTGAACATCTGTTAGTGTAAGCGATGAATAACGCAGACACGCAGATTCGTTTTCTACTTTAACCGGAATAGAAAGCTCTGCATTATCCGTTTTAAATGCCGACACGTCTGGCATGGTAATATCTTTACGAAGATATGCTGCCAAATCGCGGGCAACGCCTAAATGAGAAGCAGCATCGGCACGGTTTGGCGTTAAGCCAATCTCAAAAAGATAATCGTCGCTTATATTAAAGTATGCTTTTGCAGGAGTTCCAATTCCGGCAGTTTCTTCCAAAACCATAATTCCCTCATGAGAATTGCCCAGGCCAATTTCATCTTCAGCACAGATCATTCCTTCAGAAACTTCACCTCTTATTTTAGATTTATTTATTTTGAAAGCTTCGCCACTTACAGGATAAACTGTAGTACCTACCATAGCAATAATAACTTTTTGTCCGGCAGTCACATTAGCAGCTCCGCAAACTACCTGCAAACTCTCTGGTTCACCAACATCAACCTTCGTAATTCTCAATCTATCGGCGTTGGGATGTTGAACACATTCCTTCACGTAACCAATTACTAAGCCATCTAATCCGCCAGGTACGGTTTGCACTTTCTCAACACTTTCTACTTCTAAACCAATAGCTGTTAAGATTTGTGAAATCTCTTCAGTTGTTAGCTCTGTATTTATAAACTGCTTTAGCCAGTTATATGAAATTTTCATTGAATATTAGATAATGATTGGCAAAGATAGAAAAAAGCAGAAAGGGAAAGGTAAAAGGTAGCAGGAAAGCAGAAAAAGCTTTAAATTAAACATAATGGATTTTTAAACCGTCTTTCTTCTTATTTATAAACATCAAAGCATTCCTTCATCAGCAAAACTGAAATAAGAGGTATTTGTAAAAATAACGTGATCCAGCACTGCTATGTCTAATAGTTGCCCTGCATCTCTAAGTTTCTTGGTAAGATTAATATCAGCCTGGCTAGGTTTTAAATTACCAGAAGGATGGTTATGGGATAATATTACAGATGCTGCACGGTTCTCTAGAGCTGCCTGAAATATAATTTTCGGATCTGCGACTGTGCCAGCCTGCCCTCCTTTAGAAATTAAATACTGCGACAACACATGATTGGCCCGGTTTAATAATACAATCCAAAATTCTTCATGGCTTAGGTCTGCATAATATCTGCTCATTAGGTTATAAATATCTTTACTGCAGCTTATCTGGATAATTTTCGGCACTTCAGCTTCTCTTCTTCTACGGCCTAATTCCAGAGCGGATATTATTGAAATTGCTTTTGCCTCGCCTATACCCTTAAACTTAGAGAGTTCATTTACCGATAACCGGCCAAGCTTGTCTAAGTCATTCTCAAGCGAATGCAGGATTCGCTTGCTCAGTTCAACCGCTGTTTCCTGCCGGCTGCCTGATCCGATAAGAATGGCAATTAATTCTGCATCGGTTAAGCTTCTTCGGCCTAAGCTTAATAGCTTTTCGCGCGGGCGATCTTCTTCGGCCCAGGATTTAATTGTGATTCGTTCTTTATAGGTTTCCATAGTTAAAACTATAAAAAAATACTAACTATAAATGAAACACTAATAAAATTAAGGCTTTAAAAAAAGCCTGGATCAAAAAAAAGGATACCTTTCAGTATCCTTTTCCTTCAATTAAGAATATATCTTTTATAACGCATTAACGAACTTAGTCAGTTTTGACTTATTGTTAGATGCTTTATTTTTATGAATTACATTTTTCTTCGCAAGACGATCAAGCATTGATATAACTTTGATCAAAAGCGGGGTCGCTTCTTCTTTTGAAGTTGTACCACGTAATTTTTTTATAGCGTTACGAGTAGTTTTCGCCTGGTAGCGATTACGTAAACGTTTAGCTGCATTTCCTCTGATTCTCTTTAATGCTGATTTATGATTTGCCATTTGTAAGCTTTTTGTCCGTCTTATTTTAGGACTGCAAATATAAGGTGAAGTATTTAATATTCAAACACTATTGCTAAAAATATTTTATTATGCAAAAAATTTCTAATCTCTTATCTTTCACCTTTATACCAAACCTATGATAAAATCTTTTTTATATTCAGCCTGCGTTCTGTTAATAGCTATTATTTGTTCGTCATGGGGATTTTATGCACATAAGAGGATTAACAGGATTGCGGTATTTACTTTGCCTTCGGCAATGATAAAGTTTTACAAAAGCAACATTTCTTACTTATCAGAACATGCTGTTGATCCTGATAAAAGAAGATATGCCGATTCTGCTGAAGCTGCGCGTCATTATTTAGATGCCGATTATTACGGCAGCTCGCCATTCGATAGCCTGCCAGAAAAGTGGAAAGATGCAGTAGATAAATTTTCTGAAGACACTCTTAAAGCACACGGCATTGTGCCCTGGCAAATCCAGCGAACTTACGGATCATTAGTTAAAGCTTTTGAACAAAGAGACTCTATAAGAATATTAAAATTGTCGGCCGATTTAGGCCATTATATTTCTGATGCCCATGTGCCATTGCATACTACCGAGAACTATAATGGCCAACTGACTAACCAGATAGGCATTCATGGCTTTTGGGAAAGCCGCTTACCTGAACTTTATTCGAAAGATTATGATTTCTTTACCGGGAAAGCTAAATACATCGAAAACCCTGGAAAAGAAGCCTGGAAAATTTTAAAGAATACATATTCGTATAAAGATTCGGTTCTGCTGATTGAGGCAAGGTTATCTAAGAAATTTCCATCTGACAGAAAGTATAGCTTTTCTGAACGAAATGGCATCGTAATAAAAGAATTTTCAGAAGAATATTCCAAAGCCTATCATAGTGCTTTAAACGGAATGGTAGAACGCCAAATGCGAGCCGCAATTCTTGCTACCGGAAGCTTTTGGTACTCGGCCTGGATAGACTCAGGACAACCCAATTTAAGCCAGTTAAAACATATTGACAGCGCTGTTGCAGAGAAAGCAGCAGCCGACAAGGAAGAAGAACTTTTTAAAAAAGGCAAGATACTGGGCCGCACAGATCATTAATGAACCTTATCTTTCCTGTACTTCTCCCTTATGAGTTCAACAAGAGGTGGCAGAAGGGATAAAATAATAATTCCAACAATTACGTATGTAAAGTTTTGCTTTATAATTGGTAATCCACCAAAGAAAAAACCAATAAAAAGAAAACTTGTAACCCAAATAAGGCCGCCAACTACATTATAAGAAGCAAACTTAGAATAGCTCATTGTTCCTATTCCGGCTACAAATGGCGCAAAAGTTCTTATAATGGGAATAAACCGTGCGTAAATAATGGTTTTACCGCCATGCTTTTCATAAAAATGCTGGGTTTTATCCAGATACTCTTTTTTCAGGAACTTATATTTTCCGCTAAACGCTTTTAATCCAACATAATCGCCAATCATATAATTCACCATATCGCCAACTATGGCTGCTATAACCAATAATATCCACATTAGCCAAATGCTTAAATCGGTTTCGGGTTTTGCAATGATGGCTCCTGCTGCAAATAATAAAGAATCGCCAGGCAGGAATGGAGTTACAACAAATCCTGTTTCAGCAAATATGATTAAGAATAAAATTAAATAGGTCCAGGTTTGATAGCTGTTTACAATCTCAACTAAATGCTGATCAATGTGAAGAATAAAATCTATAAGATGCTGTATAATTTCCAAGATGTTATTTTTAAATGCCAAAAATAGAAATACTTATTAATATACAATCTATTAGTGCTATTAGTGAGAGCATAAAAAAAGTCTGGCAGCATTACCAGACTCAGTTGTCGTGTACCTTTGAGAGAATCAATTATTTGCGGCAATATGTAATCGCAATACAGTTGTTCTGCAAAAGTAAATTATGCATAACTATTTAACATCACCGGCATTACCAACATTAACACATCTTCTTTTTCATCGTTAGTTTGTGGGAAAAGCAGACCGGCCCGGTTTGGAGTACTCATTTCGATAGTTACCTCTTCGCCGCTTAAATTCGTTAACATCTCAATTAAAAACTTAGCGTTGAACCCAATTTCCATATCGTCTCCATCATACTGGCAACTTAAACGCTCGTGTGCCTCATTCGAAAAATCTATATCTTCCGAAGAGATATTTAATTCACTTCCGGTAATTTTTAACCTTACCTGGTGCGTAGTTTTATTAGCAAAAATAACTACGCGGCGCAATGAATTCAAAAACAGTGAACGATCCAGTGTTAATTTATTAGTATTATTCTGAGGAATAACCGCTTCGTAATCCGGATAACGCTCGTCTATCAAACGACAAATTAGATTTATATTTCCAAACCGAAAAAAAGCACTGGTACTATTATATTCTACTGATACATTCATATCATCAGATGGCAAAGACGATTTTAATAACGTTAAGGCCTTCTTTGGCAGGATAAAGGATGCAGAAGAATCAGCCTTTGCGTCCATACGGCGATAACGCACCAATTTATGAGCGTCAGTAGAAACGAACGTTAGGTGCTGAGGAGTTAACTGACAATATACACCTGTCATTGCCGGACGCAATTCATCATTACTTACTGCGAAAATCGTTTTATTGATAGCTTCTGCCAATACTGAAGCAGGCAGATTTACTGATGATGCGTTTTCTACAACAGGTATTTTCGGGAAATCCTCTCCATTTTCTCCGCTTAATTTGTATTTACCATCCCCTGCACTAATTTCAATTGCAAAAGTATTATCGTCAATTGTAAATGCAATTGGCTGATCAGGTAATGTTTTAAGGGTTTCTAATAAAATTTTAGATGGAATAGCAATTTTGCCTTCTTCTTTTGATTCGACCGGCAAAGAGGTGGTCATACTGGTTTGCAGATCAGTAGCCGAAATGGTTAAAATATTCTCTTTTATTTCGAATAAAAAGTTTTCCAGAATTGGCAATACCGTACTGCTGCTAGACGCCCCGTTTACTGCCTGTAATTGCTTTAACAAAGTTGACGTCGAAACAATAAATCTCATATCTTATATTAAATTATCTTTAAAAAAACTGCGTATCAAAACTATCTAAAGTTCCTGACGAAAGAAATCATCACTCATCAAAAATAGAAAAACGCGCGACATAGAGGAAAAGAAAATGCTAACATTCTGAAAAGAATGTTAATAAGGCAAAATATTATTAAAAACAGCGATTAAAGGCTTCCGGTAAACTTTCTTTTGCGGTAATACTGGTAAAAAACAGCGAAGATCACAATCAATAACAGCGGACCAATTATATTGAACAACTGCCAGTCTAGTTTTTCTGCCCGGATTCTGGCTTTATCCAACAATCTTATTTTAATTTCCTTATTTCTCAATTCAATTATCCTCGAATCATCGGTAAGATAATCTGCAATATTTAACAGAAAATTTTTATTGCCAAATTGCTGTTCAGTATACCGGTCGAACCCTAGTGGAAATGGAGAATCATCCTTACTGCTTATCTGATTTTTTAAGATATCACCATCTGCTATTACAATCATTTTTGCAGGAAGGCTTTTTGCAGGAATGTTCACGACTTCGTTTATTCCTTCCGGAACCGGACGATTGGCAAAAACTGAAGGGAAACTTCCTTCGAGTAAAACACCAACGTTTTTAGGCTCGCTTTTAAAAGCTTCCGGATCAGGCTGCTGCTCTGCCATTTGCAGCGATATAAGCGATGGAATACGTAGCAACCTATTAAATGGAGATGAGCTTAAAATAATGAACTTTTTAACATCAGGTATGGCAATGGTATCAATAGTACTTGCAAACTCGCTCCTGATACCTTCCAGGTTTTTAACTAATGGATGATTTGAAACAGGAATAAAAATGGGATAAAACAACCATGGAACCAATTGTATTTGCGCTTGTCCGCCTACATTGCCAACACTTAAGGGTATCTGGCTACAGTTCATATCCGCTATAAGGTCGTAATTTATCCGTACGCCATATTTAAAAAGCATATCATCCAGATTTAGTTTTTTGGCAAACGCAAGCTGCGAACCTCTTTGCAAACTATCCAACTCTGCATTTACATTATCTACGGCCCAAAAAATACTTCCGCCCTTCATCAGGTAGTAATCAATCTTATATTTCTCGGCTTCAGTAAACTCTTTATCAGGTTTTGAAATAATTAAAAGTTTTATTTTATCTAAGCCATCAAATGTGATGGTTTCCAAATTTACACGCCCGGCTTCATATCCGTCCTGTAAAGAATTCATCGCATCGGCCAATTGCAAATCGTTTAATTCACCATTGCTTTCAGTAAAACCAATCCGGGGTTTACCTCCACTGATGATTTTTTTAATAGCACTGGTAAAAGCATATTCGAGATTTTGAATAGAATTATTAAGAACTTCTTCGGGACTTATACCCATTCTGGTTTGAAACAGATTTACCGCTATTTGCTTTCCCTGATAAGTAATCAGTGCAGCTGGAAATATAATTTTTTGAGTAAGGCCATCTTCAGTTTTTACACTAAGGTTAGTTGGTTCAATTCCTTTTGTTATTAAATCTTCATAAACCTGTTGCTGAGCATCAGGATTTCCGGATGTCGGATTAATAAAATCCACCTTTATATTTTTACCTGAATAGGCTCTGTAGTCTGATAATAAATCCCGGGTAGAATTTCTAAGACGCTTAAAACCTGCAGGAAAATCACCTTCTAAATAAACTGTAACCTGTAAAGATTCATCAATTTTTGATAAAATAGCTTTGGTGTTATTTGAAAGCGTATATCGCTTTTCTCTGGTAAAATCGAAACGTTCGAAAACAAAAGAGGATATGATATTTAATATCGCTATTGCGACAAAGAACACCGTTAAATAAATTAAATCCTCTTTTCGGCGATTTACCATTTCCTCCCTCCTAACACTGTTTTAGTAACCACCAGAAATAATGCAATAAAACTTAAAAAATAAAATAAATCGCGTGTGTCAAGTACTCCCCGGCTTATCGATTGGTAATGTTCATTAATGCCAAGAGAAGAGATAGAAGTATCAACCGAATTAAAAGTCAAAAGCTGACTTAAAGAATCGAATCCGCTAAAAGTGAAAAAACATAGAAAAACGCCAATTGCAAATGCTATAATTTGGTTTTTAGTAATTGATGAGACAAAAATACCAATGGCTACAAAAGCCGCACTTAACAAAAGCAAACCGATATAAGAGCCGATTACTGCACCCGTATCTATATTTCCGGGCGTAATACCAAGCTGATAAATGGTAAAATAATAAATCAGAGTGGGAATTAAGGCAAATAAAATAATAACCAGACAAGCGAAATACTTTCCAAGAACGATGTTCCAATCGCTTAATGGACGGGTTGCTAACAATTCGAATGTTCCTTCTTTATTTTCCTCAGATAAGGAACGCATCGTAAGCGCCGGAATCATAAACATGAAAATATACGGCGCAGTATTAAATAATGTATCCAGCGTGGCATACCCATAATCAAGCACACTGGAATCTGGGAAAACCCATAAAAAAAGGCCCATTACAAGCAGAAAAATACCAATAGTTATATAGGCTACCAGCGAACTCAAAAAACCATTAATCTCTTTATAAAATAGTGTTAGCATTGGGAATTTCTCGTTGTCGAAATTAAAACAAATATCGCCCTAAACAAAAAAACCTTGCCAGAATACTGACAGAGCTTTACAAATACTTTTGTTTTGATTAGAAGCGGAATATTACTGAATCTGCATGTACCTTAAGGATGAAGAATTGACGAAGTAAGTGTCAGGAATATATGCTCTAAAGAACCGTTTTCGTGCGCATCTTTTAAACCCTGCAAAGAATTATTAGCTACTATCCGGCCTTTATTTATAATAACTATCTGATCGCAGATGGCTTCTACTTCCTGCATAATGTGTGTAGAAAGAATAAGAGTCTTGGTCTTTCCTAAATCCTTAAGTAACTTTCTAATTTCAACCAGTTGATTTGGATCCAGGCCGGAAGTCGGCTCATCTAAAATTAAAACCTGTGGATCATGAATAATTGCCTGCGCTATTCCAACCCGCTGACGATATCCTTTTGATAAAGCGCCAATCTTTTTATTTTGCTCTATTTCCAATCCGGTTAAATCGATTACTTCTTTAATTCTACTGCGTTTATTTGGTATTTTATGAATATCTGCAATAAATTCAAGCGACTCTTTCACGTACATATCCAGGTAAAGCGGATTATGTTCGGGCAAATAGCCCAGATTCTTTTTAACTTCAATAGGCCGGCTGCTTACATCGTATCCGGCTACACTTACCCTGCCCGAAGTTTGAGGAATAAAACCCGACAGAATTTTCATGGTAGTAGATTTTCCGGCACCATTTGGACCAAGAAAACCTAAAATTTTACCAGGTTCGGCAGAAAAAGTAATTGTATCAATTGCTTTTTGTGTGCCATATAGTTTTGTAAGCTGCTCTACTTTTACCAAGGTTTTAGTTTAAAAATCAAAATTAAAAATACTTATCAAAGTAAATCATTAATTAAAATGATAATTCGTAAATCATAATTCGTAAATCAAATTATCTTTGCAGCATCATGAGTAAAAATAACGACGAACTGTTTAAAAACGTTATATCCCACGCTAAAGAATACGGATTTGTATTTCAGTCTAGCGAAATCTACGATGGCTTAAGCGCTGTATATGATTATGGGCAGAATGGAGCGGAACTAAAAAACAATATTAAGGCCTATTGGTGGAAATCCATGGTTCAGATGAATGAAAATATTGTAGGCATTGATTCTGCGATTTTTATGCATCCTACTATATGGAAAGCATCCGGCCATGTAGATGGTTTTAGCGATCCGATGATTGATAACAAAGATTCCAAAAAGCGTTATCGTGCCGATCAATTACTTGAAGATAAAATAGCCCGTTACGAAAAAGACGGCAAAACTGACAAAGCAGAAAAGCTGCAAGCTGCGATGGATGAAGCTTTAAAAGCTGAAAACTTATCCGCTTTACGCGACTTAATTATAGAACATGAGATTGCCTGTCCCGTATCGGGAACAAAAAACTGGACTGATGTACGTCAGTTTAACCTGATGTTTTCTACCCAAATGGGTGCCGTTGCTGATGATGCGGATTTAGTTTACCTCCGCCCGGAAACGGCTCAGGGAATATTTGTAAACTACCTGAATGTTCAAAAAACCGGAAGAATGAAAATCCCTTTCGGGATTGCACAAATTGGTAAGGCATTTAGAAATGAAGTGATTGCGCGGCAGTTTATTATGCGTATGCGCGAGTTTGAACAAATGGAAATGCAATTCTTTGTTCGCCCTGGTACCGAAATGCAATGGTTTGCTTACTGGAAAGAAACACGACTTAACTGGCACAAAGCATTAGGCACCGCGCCGGAAAAATATCGCTTTCACGATCATACCAAATTAGCACACTATGCAAATGCAGCGGTAGATATTGAATTTGAATTTCCATTCGGGTTTAAAGAAGTTGAAGGAATACATAGCCGTACCGATTTCGATTTAAGTCAGCACCAGCAATTTTCTGGTAAAAAACTTCAATATTTTGATAACGATTTAAATGAAGATGGAAAACCGATAGGCAATTATGTTCCTTACGTGGTTGAAACTTCTATAGGTCTCGACCGGATGTTTTTGCTGACATTAATTAATGCTTATGAAGAGCAGGATTTAAGCGAAGGCGACAAAAAAGACAGCCGTGTTGTTTTAAGGCTTCATCCATGCCTGGCTCCTGTAAAAGCAGCAATTTTCCCGCTAACTAAAAAAGACGGGCTTCCTGAAAAGGCAAAAGAAATTATGGACAGTTTAAAACTGGACCATAATGTAATATACGAAGAAAAAGATGCAATTGGAAAACGTTACCGCCGTCAGGATGCAATCGGAACACCATTTTGCATTACTGTAGACCACCAAACCCTGGAAGATAATACAGTTACGATTCGGCACCGAGATACCATGGCACAGGAACGAGTTGCCATTGAGGATTTAGATAAGCTGATAGCCGGTTTAGTAAGCTGGAAAAACCTGCTGAAATAGCATAAAAAGGGCATTCGGAATTCTGAATGCCCCTTTTTTATTATAATCCTAGGTAATTTAATTTCATATTTGGCAAATATCATTACTCTGGAATGACAGAAATTAGTATCAATGCTTTGTTACACAGCTTAATTATTTGTATATTTGTACAACAAAAAACCTAAACCTATATCTATCGAATAAACTCTACGCTAAAACAAATACTGAGGAACATATTATGAAGAAGAGGATTTTTCGCGGGGCAACGTTTATAGTATTAGCATTAAGTATACCTGCAATTAGCTGGAGTCTAAAAGATGGCAATGAACTTTCAAACACGCCTGCTCCACAAGAACAAGTACAAAACACATTAGTTTCTGAAGCTGTTTCGGCGGAAGAAATATTCAATAATTATATTACAGAAGTTTATGATTCAGCAAAATTAAGCGAGGCTGCACTTGATTTTGAAGTTTATAAAAAAGCATTAACGGGATATTACAATCTCAAAAGTGATTTTAAAGTTTCTTCTGATAAACAAATAATCTCTATAGTAGATTTTTCTAAACCCAGCAGTGAGAAACGCTTGTGGATAGTAGATTTAGCAAATAGAAAATTATTGTTTCATACGCTTGTAGCACATGGACGTGGAAGTGGTGGCTTAATGGCTGATAATTTTTCCAATATCCCGGAATCACATAAAAGCAGCTTGGGTTTCTATGTTACAGACGATACTTACATTGGCAAACACGGCCTATCGCTTCGTTTAAAAGGACTGGATAAAGAATTTAATACAAATGCCTTATCACGTGCAATTGTAGTTCACGGTGCTGATTACGTAAGTCAACGCTTTGTAAACCAAAACGGTTACTTAGGCAGAAGTCACGGCTGCCCTGCTATTCCGGTAGAATTGACAAATGATATTATTAAAACCATTAAGGGCAAAACTGCTTTATTTATTTACGGCGCTCCGGTTACTTCAGATTTTTTAAATACCGAAGTGGCTGCTAACAGTTTTATGTCTGCAACCCGGACCTTGGCAAAACTTTAAATCAAATATTTCAAAACGAAAGGCGACTCCATAAAAGTCGCCTTTTTTTATTAAGAATTCTTAATTCCTGGCACGCTGATACTGGAACGGCCATTCCAAATCAACATTCAACTCTTTTGCAGCCTTCAATGGGAAATATGGATCGCGAAGCATTTCCCGGGCAAGGAAAACCATATCTGCCTGTCCTGATGAAATAATATCTTCAGCTTGCTTTGCATTAGTGATTAAGCCAACGGCAGCAGTTAATATACCCGCCCCCTTCCTGATAGCTTCAGCAAACGGAACCTGATAACCTGGCGATAGCGGAATAGTTGCATGAGCAACGTTTCCACCAGTAGAGCAATCAATTAAATCGACACCAGCATCCAATAAATACGACGCAAGTTTAACAGAATCATTAACATCCCAGCCACCATCTGTCCAGTCTGTTGATGAAATACGAACGAACAAGGGATATTCTAAAGGCCATACTTCCTGAACCGCTTTCACGATATCCAGTAATAACTTTATCCGGTTTTCGAATAATCCTCCAAATTCATCCGTTCTAAAATTAGATAATGGAGATAAAAACTCATGAATTAAATAACCGTGGGCAGCGTGAATTTCTATCACTTTAAAACCTGCCTGCAAAGCACGTTCTGCCGCAGCTTTAAAATCGGTTATAACTTTCTGTATTCCATCTTTAGAAAGCTCCAAAGGCAAGCTATAGGTATCCAAAAAAGCTACAGCACTTGGTGCAAGTGTTTGCCAGCCGCCATCTTTTTCGTTAATCAGGTTGCCTTTTATCCATGGAGCATTTGTACTTGCTTTACGTCCGGCATGAGCCAATTGGATTCCGGCAACACTTCCCTGGCTATGAATAAAGTCTGTAATCTTTTTAAGTTCCGGAATATGCTCATCGCTCCAGATTCCTAAATCCGATGGAGAAATTCTGCCTTCTGGCGACACAGCGGTAGCTTCTGTTAATACCAATCCGGCGCCTCCAACTGCCCTGCTTCCTAAATGTACCAGATGCCAGCTGTTTGCAAATCCGTCGATACTGGAATACTGGCACATTGGAGAAACTCCAATTCTATTCTTAAATTCAATTTCTTTGATTTTTAACGATTCAAATAATGTAGCCATGAATTAATTATTTAACGTAAATATGCTTAGGAGAAATTATAAGCAATAACAGATTAATATAATGCTATCGATAAGACAAGCTGTAGCCTTTTTAGTTTTGAACAGCAACGTTCTAAGTATTGCTGTGTCTGAAAACTTATTTTAATGATAAGGGCCTTACTGTATATCCCAGATTTCTAAGTAAGGTAATTAATCCTTCATTACCGACTAAATGTCCGGCTCCAACTGCAAAAAACACCGGGCCGGCCTTCATCATGCCAGGCATTTTTTCTATCCAGTTCTTATTGCGCTTTGTAAGCAAGGCATCCATCTCTTCCGGAGTATAATCGTCGCTTTTAGAAAGCGCTTTTTCAAGGGCGGTAAAATCCTGATGTTTATATACTTCAAAAAGCTCGGTACTTTCTGCAATCATACGTCCGCTTTCCCTCACCGTTTTTAAAAGAAGTTCTTTTTGCCTCTCTAATGGACTATCAAATAAAAGCGCTCCCTGTTCTTCGAGTGTTTCAAATCCTAAAACTTGCTTATTTGCATTTTTTGCTTCTTTTTGAAAATAAATATCTAATGCAGGGTTTTCAGGGGATATATTTTTTGGTAACATAAAACCACTCAATGTTATTTGAACAGCTGAAGGTTTTAAGCCATTCAGCATACTCAAACTCAATGGTGTTTTAGCTTTTAGCAAGGAATCTGTTTCTGCATATTCCTGTTGGCTTAGTATTTTATCCATGCTATTATCTTTAAGAATCATTATGGGCATAAACTTTTGCGCCATAACTATCTCATCTTCCACTATCACTTCGCCTACTATTGTGTTTGCCTTATGCAGATAATTCAAAACCCCGGGCAGTGTATCCAGAAAATTCTTTCCTACAAAATGGTATGTACCGAACAAGTAAGAAGGCTGGCTTAGCCCTTTGCCGCTTATTTCCCAAAGCAAGCCGTTCTTTACTGCATATTGAGAAAAAGCACTCAGGCCCAGAAATAAGAGTACCAGGTTGAGTATAATGTTCTTCATATTTATTTTCATAGGTGATTATATTAAATCGAAAACTTCAGCCAGCCCTTTCCCTCGTATCCAAAATTAAACTGTTTAGGATGAATTATTTCTGCTAATATTTCTACGGTATCTACCACCTTCTGGCTCGACCGATTAAAATATTGATTTCCATCAGCAATATAAACCTCATTATTTTTTACAGCGGTTAAATCGCTCCAACCGGGCAATGCCAACAATAAATTAATTTCCTGCAATGTTCTGGCTATTGAAAATCCGCATGGAGCAATTACAATGACATCAGGATTAGAAGATTTTATGGCTTCAAAATCAATATAACCAGAATGCTTCCCTTTTTCTGCTAAAAGAGGTTTACCGCCGGCTATTTCGATAAGTTCGGGTGTCCAGTTACCTGCCGCCATTAGTGGCGAAAGCCACTCTATGCAAACAACACCTGGTCTTTGTTCTACGAACTTAAGCTTATGAGTAATTAAATTACACCTGTCCTGCAATTCTTCAACAAAAGCTTTTGCATTTTCCTCTGCATCCAGCTTTTGGCCAATCAGATTCATCTCATCAAAAATATCCGAAAGGTTCTGAGGGTTCAATGAAATCACTTCGACACCACTACGAAGCATTTCCTGCAAAGAGTCCTGCACATCTTTTAAAGAAACTGCACAAACTTCGCACTGCGATTGTGTAATAATGACATCCGGATTCAGCTCTTTTATTTTGTTCTCGTCAATCGTATAAACCGACAAGGCATCAGTCAATATTTCTTTTACCTGCTTATCAATTTCTTCGCTCGAAGAACCGGAAACAAACTTAGCAGATGAGCAAACCGGCAATTCTTTAATATCAGCAGGAGCATCACATTCATGAGAGCGGCCAACTAAGCGATCTTTTAATCCAAGAGCACATATTATTTCTGTTGCGGCCGGAAGTAAGGAGATTATTTTTTTATCAGGCATTTGTGCAAATGTACAATTCATAACTAAAAAGACCTATAAGCACGGTTCTTGATTTCTCTTCGAGGTAAGTTTTGCCCAGCCGTGTAGGGGCCTTGTTCAAGACTGATTCGGGGATCCTACGTTCACGAACGTAGGATCCCCGAACATGGTACGGCCAAATCCCGAATCAGTCCCGCCTCAATTCCTAAGAAAAAACTGGGTTCATATTTTTAAAATAAAAAAGACCTATAAGGTTTTTGAAACTTATAGGTCTTAACATTAAGAACTTATATATTTTATTACATTCCCTGGTCGCCTTGCCCACCCTGACCGCCATCCTGCTTAAGATCGTCGTTATTTACACCGCGTTTCTTTTTAGGCTGTGCATTAAAATTCATCTTACCGAACTGCCAGCTAAAATTAATGCCAATGGAACGGAAGGGAATCGAGAAATTACTGGTTTGAACCAAATTAGTACTGTTAATTTCGCTCTTAAAGTTTTTACGTTCATTAAATGGATCCATAACATTTAAGCCGATTTTCCCTTTTTTGTTTAACACCTGCTTGCTTAAAGATAATACCCACATATTAAATGATGGATTCTTTCCCTGAAATGTACGGCGTGGGGAATTTACAATCATAAATGTTTCTGCAACAAAATTCCTTGGCATAGTAACAGAGCCGCTTAAAAAGGCATTGTAAAGAACCTGAGTTCCTATATCAGTGCCAGAATTCTGGAACTGCGAGGAGGCTTGAGGCTTGTACGAGAAGAGATTCAGATTTCCTCTGAATGTTAATGCCTTAATCGGATTTATTTGTCCGAAGAAGCTTCCCCCAAAGGAATTATTTTTACCAATATTATCAAATGTTGTTAGAGAAACAGGAACCGTAATAGCGTTTCCGTTTTCGTCGGTTGTTTCGTACAAATCAGGCTTAACAAAGCTTTCGATAATATCATCTGTGTGCTTGTAATAAACCGATGCATTGATAACCGATGCCTTAATGAATGTTGAAAAATTCAGTTCCAGATTCTGAGTAACTTCCGGAGATAAATTAGGATTTCCAATACTGTGTGCGACAGCGTTACTGGTATTTCTAAACGGGTTCAGATATTGTAAGCTGGGACGCTGAATACGTTTGCTATAACTTAAACGAAAGGTATTGCTTTTAATCGTTTTTGAAACAGACATACTCGGAATAAAGTTGGTATAACTGTTAGAAAATGGAAGAAACCCGGGGTTTAATGAATTTTCTTTCCCATCGATTTTAGTATTTTCCACTCGTCCGCCTAACTGCAAACCTACACTTTTAGGAAGTTGAAAACTCATTACAGTGTATCCCGAATACACATCCTGATTATAAAGATAATCGTTAGACATTAAATCACTAATGACATAATTACCGGACTGATTTGCCAGTTGAACCAGTGAATTACTGGTTATGTCTCTCATAATGGTTTTAGCACCGGCTTCAAGCTTTATCTTTTCAGTAATTGGTAAAGAATAATCTGCCTGAATAGTGTATTCATCATTAATTCCATCATTTGCAGCAATTTGATTAGGATTAAATTCTGTATACAATGTGGTATAATCGGTTTGGTTTTTACCATGGCTCCATTGTCCCGCTAATGTTATCTCATTGCCGGTCTTTTTAAATTTGTGCGTGTAATCGCCGTTCCAGTCGAATCCGCCAAACTGCATTTTAGAATCATTGGTAATGATATAGTTTTGATTAACCGGCGAGTTGGTCTCATTTATGAAATTATTACTGTTATCAGATGTCCCATTAGTATTAAAGCCGCCTTGACTAAACCTGATACCTGATGAAATACTATTAGAGCTATTAAAATCATAACTTACATTACCCGAGCCCATTCCTGAGTAGCGCTTCGTCTCGCTTTCGCCATCCTGAGAACGGCTTGAGTTATTGATAATATCAGAACTTTGAAGTGATATTGTACTGACCTGCGGCCAGGTATAATTACCACCTACATTTCCGGTAATACTTAAACGATTTTTGTTAACATTTAGATTAGCATTTCCGTTATTCTGGCGTGTACCTACACCTCCACTAATTGAACCACTAACACCAGACATATTACTTTTTTTAGTAATGATGTTAATGATTCCCGCTGAACCTTCCGCATCATATTTTGCAGATGGGCTGGTCACCACTTCCACACTTTTTATCTGATCTGCAGGAAGCATCTTCATCGCATCGCCCACATTGGCAGCCATTGCGCCTGAAGGTTTCCCATTAATCAGAACTTTAACATTCTGGCTTCCACGAAGCGCAACATTACCATCCTGATCCACAGATACCATGGGAACTTTACGAAGGACATCACCCGCATTTCCGCCGGTTACGGTAGCATCTTTTTCGGCATTATATACTACCTTATCTACCCTATTTTCGATAATTGCTGCCTCGCCAGTAACGGTAACTTCTTTTAAAGCAGTTGAAGAAGGTGTCAGGACTATTCTTCCAAGATTTAAATCCGGTTTTGAGGGCGTAGTAGTTACAGGATTAATAATCTTAGTTTCATAACCCAAAAAAGTTATGGTCAGCTTATATTTTCCTGGTACAACATTATCGATTTTAAAAACTCCCTTTTGGTCTGTAAGCGCGCCATTAGTGCTTTTCTCAGACGACGATCTTCCTAAGCCTACTGAAGCATAATCAACAGGTTTTTGTGTAATTGAATCTATTACAGTTCCCGAAACTCTTCCAACAATGGCAGGAGCGCCGCCACCGACTCCGGGAATTTGGGCGACTAAAGTATTTATTGAAAGAAAGCTTATTAGCAGATAAAGTAAATATTTCATTTTTTAATAGTTTTGATATTAGTCGCAAAAATAGGCCGGATGTTACAAGCTTATCGAATTTCACAAAACAAAAAAGCGATAGTCTAATTCTATCGCTTTTTTGTTTATGAATATCTGATTATACTACCAGATTTACAATTTTTCCTTTTACTACAATCACTTTTTTAGGTGTTTTACCATCCAGGTGTCGTTGTACATCTGCATTCCCGAGAACAAATTTCTCAATATCTGCCGGTTCTAATGTAAGAGACATATTCAGATTCATTTTCATTTTACCATTAAAAGATATCGGATAGGCAAATTCATCTTCCACTAAATAGGCCGGATTAAATAACGGAAAGGAAGCATAAGAAAGAGTTCCGGCTTCATTTCCTAAAAGTGTCCATAATTCTTCTGTAATATGCGGTGCGTAAGGTGCCAGAACAATCACTAAATCCTGAAGAACTTTGCGCTTATTACATTTTAAGTCTGTCAGCTCGTTTACACAAATCATAAAGCTTGAAACTGATGTATTGAACGAAAAACGCTCGATATCTTCTTCTACCTTATGAATAATTTTGTGCAATGCTTTTAATTCTGCTTTGGTAGGTTCTTCATCAGAAACCGCAAAATTGAATTGTTCATCATGGAATAACCTCCAAAGTTTGCGAAGAAATTTGAAAACGCCTTCAATTCCATTGGTATTCCATGGTTTGCTTTGCTCTAAAGGCCCCAAGAACATTTCGTATAAACGAAGTGTATCTGCGCCATAACGTTCAATAATGTCATCAGGATTTACAACATTGAACTTGGATTTAGACATTTTTTCTACTTCAACTCCACAGATATATTTACCGTTTTCGAAAATAAACTCTGCATTAGCATATTCTTCCCTGGAAGCCCTGAACTTAGTGACATCAAGAACATCATGTTCTACAATATTCACATCAACATGCAGAGCTACAGTTTTATACTGTTCTTTTAATCCGTATGAAACAAATGTGTTGGTTCCTTTTTCTTCATCAATTAAACGATATACAAAGTTTGATCGCCCCTGAATCATCCCCTGATTAATCAGTTTTTTGAAAGGCTCTTCTTCGTTTACGTATCCTAAATCTTTCAGGAATTTATTCCAAAAGCGACTGTACAGCAAATGTCCGGTAGCATGTTCATTACCGCCAATGTATAAATCAACATCTTTCCAGTATTCAATAGCATTTTGAGGTGCAAAAACATTCTCTTTTCGCTCTTCCGGAGAAGTCATGTACCTGTACCAGTACCAGCTGGAACCAGCCCAACCCGGCATAGTACTTAATTCATATTCGTATTGATCTTTATATTTCCAATCTTTAGCTCTTCCTAATGGCGGTTCACCACTTTCTGTAGGAAGATATTTATCCACTTCGGGCAACAATAAAGGCAAATCCTGCTCATCAATTAAATAAGGAAGCCCGTCTTTAAAATAAACCGGAACAGGTTCTCCCCAATAGCGCTGACGGCCGAAAATAGCATCACGCATTCGGTATTGAATCTTCGCTTTTCCAGCCTGCAACTCTTCCAGTTTTTGAGTTAACACGGGAATTGCTTCCTGGTAAGTTAATCCATTAATGAAATCAGAATTTATATAACGGCCCTCTTTAGTTGCATCGGCTTCAATGTCAATGTTTTTTTGTCCGTCTAGTATTTGAATAATAGGAAGGTTAAAATGCTTAGCAAAAAGCCAGTCGCGCTGATCGCCGGAAGGCACTGCCATTACAGCTCCGGTTCCATAGCCTGCCAATACATAATCAGCAATATAAACGGGCACTTTGGCACCATTTAACGGATTCAACACATAACTTCCGGTAAAAGCACCCGACACTGTTTTAGCATCGGCCATACGGTCGAGCTCCGATTTCTTTTTAGTTTGGGCGATATAATTCTCTATTTCTTCCTTTTGTTCGGGAGTGGTTAATGAAGCTACCAATTCGTGCTCTGGGGCGATAACTAGGAAACTTACTCCGAAAATGGTGTCTACACGGGTGGTGAAGACTTCTATATGGGCCTCACCCCGACCCTCTCCAAAGGAGAGGGAGGACGAGTCGCCTAAAATACGATCGGGTCTTTCCTGGAGTTTCTTTTTTATAACGTCCAGAACTCTATTTGTTTCAGCAAAAACTTTTGGGTTTGTAAATCGGATTACTTCAAAACCCAGTTGATTTAGGGCTTCTGTTCTTAAAGCATCCTGTTCCTTAATTTCTTCGTGATAAGCACCATCAACTTCTATGATCAATCCTTTTTTCAAACAAACGAAATCGGCAATATAAGTACCGATAGGATGTTGTCTTCTAATTTTATGACCAGTTTGATTGTTCCTTAAACTTTGCCATAAAGCTTCTTCAGCATCAGTCTGATTCTTTCTATTCTGCCTTGCGTTAGTTTTAAGAATCTCCCAAATATGCGGATCAGCCGTTTCATACCCCCGTATTCCAGCTCCCTCTCCTTCGGAGAGGGTTGGGGTAAGGTTAAATTTCACCGATGCTCCCGTACTCTTCCCAATCCAATTCCGCTGCATTTCTTTTAGCGGTTCCGGCCAGTCGATAGTATCCAATCCCTGTAACAAGCGATCTGCGTAAGCAGTAATACGCATGCTCCATTGCATCATTTTTTTCTGCTCAACAGGATATCCGCCACGTTCAGAAACACCATCTTTTACCTCATCGTTAGCTAAAACAGTTCCTAATGCTGCGCACCAGTTTACCGTACTTTCTCTAAGATAAGTGATGCGATATTTTAACAATTCGCGCTGCTTGTCTTCTTCAGGCATTTGTTTCCATTCGTCTGCGGAAAAACTTAATATTTCTTCATCAGAAACCGCCTGAATTCCTTCGGAGCCCTTCGTTTCAAAATGCTCAACCAGTTTTTGAATAGGTTCTGCCTTATCTGCTTCAAGGTTATACCAGGAATTAAACAATTGTATAAAAATCCACTGCGTCCATTTATAATACGATGGATCGCTGGTACGAACTTCGCGGCTCCAGTCGAAAGAAAAACCAATCTGATCAAGCTGACGGCGGTAAGTTGCAATGTTTTGTTCTGTGGTTAAAGCCGGATGTTGGCCGGTTTGGATGGCATATTGCTCTGCAGGTAATCCAAAAGAATCGTATCCCATAGGATGCAATACATTAAAGCCTTTTAAGCGTTTGTAACGGGCAAATATATCAGATGCAATGTATCCAAGCGGATGCCCTACATGTAAACCTGCGCCCGAAGGGTAAGGAAACATATCTAAAACATAGTATTTCGGTTTTGAAGAGGCGTTATCTACTTTATACGTCTGCTTTTCGGCCCAAAACTGCTGCCACTTTTTCTCTAAGTCTCTGAACTGATAATCCATTTCGCTATTTGTTGGGTTGCGAAATTACTAAAATTGAAAGGATTTAGAGATTAGAAATTGACTGCATTCCTCGATTCTGGTCAAAACATCAGTATCATCTTATTTCATATATGATGCATTCTTTATTTTTAACACATATTAACGCTCGATTTTTCACGTTTCTATCCTTTAATTTTTATTTTCGCATATTCTAATAAACATTATGGAAGAATTTGAAAGCAGCGCTGCCTCTAAAAAGACTAAAACCGTTTATATCTCTACAGTAATCAGTATTGCTCTGGTATTGCTGATGATAGGTTTATTGGGCCTGATTATGGTTCATGCCAATAATCTTTCTAAATATGTTAAAGAGAACATTGTACTCAACATCATTGTAAGCGATGGAGCAAAAGAGGTAGATGTACTGGCATTGCAAAAACAATTGGATACGCACCCGTACGTACTAAATTCGCAGTATGTAAGTAAAGAAGTTGCTGCACATAATCTTCAAAAAGATTTAGGCGAAGAATTTGTGGAGTTTTTGGGTTATAATCCATTGCTGTCATCTATCGATATTTATATGAAGGCGGAATATGCAAATAATGCCAGTATTCAAAAATTCAGCGAGCAGTTAACTAAAAATCCAATGGTTAAAGAAGTTATCTACCAGAAATCCCTGATAGATATGGTTAATCAGAATATCAACATCATCGGACTTATTATTCTTGGTTTTGCTTGTGTCTTGCTGGTTATTTCGGTAGCCTTAATTAACAATACTATCCGCTTATCCATTTACTCGCAACGCTTTTTAATTAAAAGCATGCAATTAGTTGGAGCAACAAAAGGCTTTATCAGAAAACCGTTTTTAGGTTCGGGAGTACTGCATGGCTTATTAGGTGCACTTATCGCCATTATACTTTTGCTGGTTACCCTATATGTTGCACAGCAACAAATTCCCGAATTAGTAATTCTAACTAACTGGTTCGAATTTTCTATGGTATTTTTAGGAGTACTGGCAATTGGTATTATGATATCATTCTTTAGCACTTATTTTGCAGTTAGCAAATATCTTCGTTTAAAAATTTACGACCTTTACAGATAATGGCACAAAAAAAAACCACCACCACTACACCCGACGGCACACCCGTACAGTTTGTATTTGGAAAAAGTAACTATCGCCTGATGCTTTTAAGCATTGCTGTTGTAGTAATTGGCTTTATATTAATGATGGGAAGTACTGATATTTACAGTTTCCGTAAAATAGTACTGGCCCCTATTGTAGTTCTTTTAGGATTCGCGATTGGATTTTTTGCAATACTTAAAAAGCGCAGCTAAAATCCATTTATGAGTATTTTTGAAGCAATCATCCTTGCTATCATAGAAGGATTGACTGAATTTCTGCCGGTATCATCAACCGGCCACATGATTCTTGGCTCTGCCCTGATGGGTATGAAATCGACTGACTTTGTAAAATTGTTTACCGTTGCAATTCAATTAGGGGCAATTTTATCTGTAGTGGTTTTATACTGGAAACGCTTTTTCCAAAGCCTTGATTTCTATTATAAATTACTAATCGCTTTTATACCTGCAATTGTCTTTGGATTACTGTTCAGCAAAAAAATTGATGAATTACTTGAAAGTCCTTTAACAGTTGCCATTGCATTGCTTATCGGCGGTATTATTCTCTTATTTGTAGATAAATGGTTTAAAAAGCCGTTAATAGACGATACAGCAGAAATAACTTACGCCCATGCATTCAAAATCGGCTTATTTCAATGCCTTGCCATGATTCCGGGAACATCACGTTCTGCGGCTACAATTGTAGGCGGTATGACTCAAAAACTATCGCGAAAAGCAGCAGCAGAGTTTTCCTTTTTCTTAGCAGTACCTACCATGTTTGGCGCTACAGCAAAAAAGCTATACGACTTTTATAAAGACGGATACATTATTAGTAATGAGGAAATAAAACTGCTTGCAATTGGTAACATTATAGCATTTATTGTAGCTATGATAGCCATTCGATCTTTTATTACATTTCTGCAGAAAAGCGGGTTTCAACTATTTGGCTGGTACAGAATTATAGTAGGAATTATAATTTTGGCCTTCTTGCTTAGTGGCCATAGCCTTCAAATTATTTAATTAATACGCTTTAATAATCCCTCTTGGATAATTCAAACCCTGAAAATACAACCGGAGATTTTAAATTCCCAGAATTCAATTTCGCCGAAGGTGAAATGCTGTTGATAAACAAGCCTTACCGCTGGACCAGTTTTGATGTTGTAGGCAAGATCAGAAACTCCTTTAAACCGCTCAAATTAAAAGTAGGGCATGCCGGAACACTCGATCCTTTGGCTACAGGATTACTAATAATTTGCACCGGAAAGCTCACTAAGAAGATAGACGAATTTCAGGCGCAGGATAAAGAATACACCGGAACCATGGTTTTAGGTGCGACAACTCCATCCTATGATTTAGAAACCGGGGTGGATGCCACATTTGATATCAGTACTATTACTGAAGAGCAGATCCATGCAGCCTGCGGCAACTTCATTGGTGATATAGAACAGTTTCCTCCTGCACATTCGGCACTTAAAGTAGATGGTGAGCGATTGTATATGAAAGCCAGGAGAGGGGAAACTGTAGAGTTAAAATCCCGCAAGGTCAATATTTCTGAATTTGAAATTACCCGCATAGAACTTCCGGAGGTAGATTTCAGAGTAGTTTGCAGTAAAGGAACTTATATCCGTTCTTTAGTATTTGATTTCGGAAAAGCCCTGGATAATGGCGCATACCTTTCGAAGTTAAGGAGAACCCGCAGCGGCGATTTCCATGTAGACAATGCGTATGAGGTGATGGAATTTGTGAAACATGTAAAGGGTTTAAAACAACAAACTGATAAACCATCAGACAAACTATAGGTTCACACGATCTGAAACAAAAACGCCTTTTTCTGCTGTAAAACCTTAATTATATCATTTATAATAAATTGCATTTCTATAAATTTGCCTCAGAATGAAAATTTACAGACATCTGGATGAATTTCAACAAGTAACAAAAGCTGTAGTTACGATTGGCACTTTTGATGGCGTTCATATCGGACATCGCAAGATAATATCACGCCTTACAGAAGTGGCAAAAAAAATTAATGGAGAAAGTGTTATTCTGACTTTCTTCCCGCATCCGCGAATGATTTTAAACCCTGAGGATGAAAGCCTTAAATTAATTAGCACGATTAATGAAAAAGCTACGCTGCTGGAACAATTAGGCGTTGATCATTTAATTATTACTCCCTTTAACCGCGATTTTTCGAACCTGAGTGCAGAAACGTACATCAGGCAAATATTAGTTGATAAAATAGGAACAAGCCACATTATTATTGGCTATGATCATCGCTTTGGTAAAGACAGAGAGGGAAATATTCAGAAGCTACAGGAATTTGCACCGAAAAACAACTTTGACGTAGAGGAAATTCCCGAACAGGACATTAACGATGTGGCAGTAAGTTCTACGCAAATCAGAAATGCGCTGATTAAAGGAGATGTTCAAACAGCGAATGCTTTTTTAGGCTATTCATTCAGTTTATTTGGACAGGTAATAAAAGGCGATCAATTAGGCAGAACACTTGGTTTTCCCACAGCAAACTTATTAATCGAAGAAAATTACAAGCTTATTCCAGGCGACGGAATCTATGCAGTTAAAGTAAAAATTAATCCGGATAGTCCGGTTTTAGGCCAAACCTCCGAAACCTACAAGGGCATGGCATATATCGGTAACCGCCCTACCATTAATGGTATGTCCAGGAATATAGAAGTCAATATTTTTGATTTCAATCAGGATATTTACCGTGAATACATTTGTATTGAGTTTCTACATTTTATACGTGGTGATATCCGTTTTGATAATATAGAAGCGCTGAAAATCCAAATTACCAACGACAAACAAACTGCTTTAAATTTGTTATCCTAAAGATTAAGCTATTTTGAGGTAAATATCGTCGTGAAAAAACTTAACCTGGATAAACAAGAATCGGAATTTTTAAACAATACTATTAATTATTGGAAAAGCCAGGGGATTGTAAGTCCCGAAACTGCCCGGGAACTTCAGGATTCATACGAAACAAAACAATTTGATTGGCGCAGGCTCGCTCAATATTCATTCTGGATTGCTCTTGCCTGCGGATTAATTGCATTTGCATCATTGGTAATTGATGACGATGTACTTAATCTTCTTAAAAAATTATCAGATACTCCAGACATTGTTATCAGCTTAATTTCAGCAGCTTTAGCAGCATGGCTATATTATCACGGACAAAAAAGTAAACAAACCCACCCTGAAAAAGTATTCAGTAACGAAGCAACTATTTTTATAGCGGTGCTTTTCACAGCCAGTTGTATCGCTTTTCTTGGGAAAGCTTTTGACAACGGCGCCCGGCATTTCTCTATCTTATTTCTACTATCCGTGTTTGTATACGGCATTTTAGCCTGGAAATTCAAATCGCAATTGATCTGGATTTTTGCATTAATATCCCTGGGAAGCTGGTTTGGTACAGAAACCGGCTATCAAACCGCCTGGAGAGATTATTTTCTGAGAATGAATTATCCTCTACGCTTCGTTTTATTCGGAGCTGTCTTGACATTTTTCGGTTTCAACCTGTACAAAGTTAAAGCACTTGAACGCTTTCGAAATGCCACGTATATCATTGGCCTGGTTTATCTTTTCTGTTCCTTATGGCTGCTTTCTATTTTTGGTAATTTTGGAAATCTGGAAGATTGGTTTACCGTTAAACAAGCAGATATTTTTTATTATGGGATTATCTCCGGACTGGTTGCATTGGCTTTTATTTTCTTCGGACTTAAAAGGAAGGATGAGATTGCAAGAGAATTTGGAATAACTTTTTTACTGATAAATATTTATACCAGGTATTTTGAATATTTATGGGACAGGACAGATAAGGCAATTTTCTTTGGAATTCTTGCTATCTCTTTTTGGCTTATTGGCAGAAAAGCAGAAAAAATCTGGAACATTGAGATTTTCAGTCAGAAAGACTCCAAGCCGCCTGCTTAAAAGAAAAGCCGGCATATAGCCAGCTTTCCTTTAGGTTATTAGGACTGTTACTACCCGGCTTTAAAATTCAGGGAATAGGTTATTTCCACACCACCGGCAGCAAGCATATCGTGCACCGAGCAATATTTTTTAACAGCCAGTTCAGCAGCCTTTTCAGCTTTGGCAATATCCACGTTTCCCGTAATATCAAAGGTTAAATGCACTTTGGTGAATACTGAAGGAACTGCATCCCTCCGCTCTCCATCTACAGATACCGAAAGATTTTTAATCTCCTGACGCTGTTTTTTCAAAATAGAAATCAGGTCAAGAGAACTGCATGAACCCAATGCCATTAACACCAATTCCATTGGACGAACGCCCAGGTTCTGACCGCCAATGGCTTCAGACCCATCGATATGCACTTTTACATTTCCTGAGCCAGAAGCTTCGAAAGCTACGGCATCATTTATTCTTTTTAGTTCTATTTTCATTTTGAATTATCCAGCGCCTGTTTTATATCAGAAAGGATGTCATCTACGTCTTCTAATCCTACCGACACACGAATACTACCTTGTTGAATACCGATTGACTCACGTTCTTCCAATGTAAGCTTTGAATGGGTAGTCGATGCCGGATGTGTTGCAATGCTGCGCGAATCTCCCAGGTTTGAAGTAAATAAGATCATCTCTAAAGCATCAAGAAAACGCTTGGCACGTTCAAATCCGCCTTTTAAAACGAATGTTACAATTCCTCCGCCCTGTTTCATCTGCCGCTTAGCCAACTCATATTGCGGATGAGAAGGCAAATGAGGATAACGAACTTCTTCAATCTCCGGATGCACTTCTAACATCTCTGCAAGCTTAAGAGCAGAACTGCAATGGCGATCCATACGAATGGCCAGTGTTTCCATACTTTTAGAAATTACCCATGCATTAAAAGCGGATAAAGCCGGGCCGGTATGGCGGATAAAAAACTTCAGCTCTTTCATTAAATCGGCTCTTCCAACCACAACACCGCCTAATACACGGCCTTGTCCGTCGAAATATTTTGTAGCCGAATGACTTACCAAGTCAACTCCGTATTGAATAGGCTTCTGCAAATAAGGAGTAGCAAAACAGTTATCTACATTAATTATAATATGAGGGTATTTCTTTTTCAATCCGCCAATCCATTCTAAATCCACCAGTTCTAATCCAGGGTTTGAAGGCGTTTCCAGAAAAATCATTTTTGTTTCCGGACGAATTGCCGCTTCCCATTCTTCTGGCTTTAACGCATCTACGTAAGTATAAGTAATACCCCATCTTGGAAGCAAGTCGTTAAGAAGCTGATGTGTAGAACCAAATATAGAACGGCATGCAAGAATATGATCGCCGCTTCTAAGTAACCCCGCCAAAGAAGCAAATACGCCTGCCATACCAGAAGAAAACGCGATTCCGGCTTCTGCCCCTTCCATCTCTACCACCTTGTCAATAAATTCAGAAGTATTTGGATTGGAATAACGGGAATATACATTTCCTTGCAGCTCTTCAGCAAAAATGGCTCTTCCCTGTTCTGCATCATCAAATATAAAACTGGAAGTTAGGTATAAAGGAACCGAATGTTCCCTGTTTTGACTACGTTCTGCCTGTGTGCGTATTAGTTTAGATTGCTCTTTCATTTATGTAACAAACTTACGGAAGATTAGAATTAAATTATGTCAAGGAAAAGTAATGGAATTATGAGAGAATGTTATTGAACCGGCTTACATACAAACTCTATGTAAATAGTACCGAAACAATGCTTTTTAAACTCACCAGAATAACAATTATTCCTACTGCCACCATAATGCTTTTAGCAGAAATACGGTTAGCTACCCGGGCAGCAATCGGCGATGCAACAGCGCTTCCGATAACAAGGCCACCAATAGCTTCCCAGTGGAGGCCCTTTAACATTGTAATAAAGGTTAATGAGCTCATAAATGCTACAAAAAACCGCGATGCTTTTACTGCACCCAATGAGAAGCGGGCATGTCGTCCGCCTGCAATAAGCGTAGAAAGCACGATAGAGCCCCAGCCGCCGCCGCCAATAGCATCAACCAATCCTCCGCCAAAGCCCAACGCACCAATATTTGTTATTTTTTTCTTCACTTCTCCTTTTTTTCTTTTCAGATTAAAGGCTTTTAAAAGAATAACAGCACCCAGAATTAAAGTGTAAAGAGAAATCAGGGGTTTAATATAGTGATTGTAATGCTCCAGCGAAGATAGAAGATAAGCGCCTAACATAGCTCCTATTATACCGGGAATAACCAGTAACTTAAAAAGCTTTGTATTCACATTCCCCATTTTATAATGCATAAATCCGGCAATTCCGTTACTTAAAATCTCAGATAAATGAACTGCTGTACTCGCAGATGCGGGGGGAATTCCCATAGATAAGCTAAATGTAGTAGATGTTACTCCATAAGACATTCCGATAGCGCCATCTATCAGGGCGAAAACAAACCCAGCAGCTAAAAAATAATAGAAATCAACAGGTACATCAGAGAAATGAACCCTGAAAGATGGGACATAAAACCAAAGTAAAACGATTGCTATTAATACTAAACCTATGGAAGCTATTGATAAAAACAATTTTGTTTTTCGGAGTTCTGGCTGAGAACCAATGCTATCTTCCTGTACTATTATTTTTTCTTCTATTGTGTTAACTTCCATTTAAAGCGCCCGAAATTAAAAACGGGCGCGTAAAAATACAAAGTATATCATTTAAGTAGAATATTTATTTGAAATGAGATTTTAAAAAACGTCCGGTGAATGAATCTTCTCTCTTAATCAAATCCTCCGGCCTTCCTTCAAATATTAATTTCCCGCCTTTGTCGCCACCTTCCAGACCAATATCTATTACCCAATCGGCACATTTAACCACATCCATATTGTGCTCAATAACCAAAATGGTATTTCCCTGATCCAAGAGCGCATTAAATGATTTTAATAGCTTTTTGATATCGTGAAAATGTAAACCTGTGGTAGGCTCATCGAATATAAAGAGTGTTTTATGGCTGTTATTCCCTTTAATAAGAAAAGATGCGAGCTTAATACGCTGTGCTTCGCCGCCAGAAAGCGTGTTAGATGACTGTCCCAAATGCACATAGCCTAGGCCAACATCTACTAAGGGGCGCATTTTTGCCAGGATTTTAGGTTCCTTCTGAAAAAACACAAGCGCTTCATCTATCGTCAGATCCAATACTTCAGACACCGTTTTATCCTGATAAGTAACATCCAGAACATGCTGCTTAAAACGCTTCCCATCGCAGGCTTCGCATGTTAAATAGATATCAGCCATAAACTGCATTTCAATTTTCACCTCGCCTTCTCCCTGGCAAACATCGCATCGCCCGCCTTCTACATTAAATGAAAAGGCTGCCGGTTTTAATCCTGCCGCTTTCGCTGATGGCTGAGAAGCATACAAATTCCTGATCTCATCCCATGCTTTAACATAGGTAACCGGGTTTGAACGGGAAGAGCGCCCGATAGGATTCTGATCAACCAGTTCAACCTGTTCGATCTTATTAAAGTCACCGGTCAATTCATCATAAGCGCCGGTTTGTTCTCCGGAATAATGTCCGATAACTTTCTGTATAGCCGGCTGAAGAATACGTTTCACCAGCGAGGTTTTTCCCGAACCAGAAACACCGGTAACACAGGTAAATACGTTGAGCGGGAACTTAACATCAATATTTTGAAGGTTATTTTCCCGGGCGCCTTTTACTTCAATAAAATCGTGCCACTGCCGTCGGCTTTCCGGTATTTCAATTTTCTCTTTTCCGCTTAAATATCGTCCCGTAAGGCTATGTTCATCTTTTAATATCTGTTCAAAATTACCTGTAAAAACCAGATTTCCGCCTTCGGTACCGGCAGCAGGGCCAATATCGATCAGATGATCGGCGGCTTGCATAATATCTTCTTCATGTTCTACTACCAGAACAGTATTTCCCAAATCGCGTAAGGATTTTAAAACACTTATTAAGTTTTGTGTATCCTTTGGATGCAATCCGATACTTGGCTCATCCAAAACATATACCGATCCAACCAAAGAACTTCCTAAAGATGTCGCAAGATTTATTCGTTGCGATTCGCCGCCTGATAAGGTATTAGAAAGGCGGTTAAGCGTCAAATAACTCAATCCAACATCGTTTAAGAACTTTATACGGTTCGTTATTTCTCCAAGAAGGCGCTTCGCAATCTTCGTATCGTTTTCGCCTAAATCCAGCCGCTGGAAAAACTCAAAAGCCTTATCCAGTGGCATTAAAACAATATCAGTTATAGACTTACTCCCAACTTTAACGTACGCAGCATCTTTGCGTAAACGACTCCCTTTACAGTCGGGACACACTGTTTTTCCACGGTAACGTGAAAGCATTACCCGATATTGAATTTTGTATGTTTGCTCTTCAAGATGCTTGAAAAAATCATTTAAGCCACGAAAATACTCATTTCCAGTCCATAGCAAAGCTTTTTGTTCATCTGTGAGATGATTGTAAGAACGATGTACCGGGAAATCGAATTTAAGCGCATTCTTTAACAATACCTCAAGCCATTCGCGCATTTTTTCACCACGCCATGCAGCAATTGCACCATCATAAACGGATTTATTTTTATCCGGAATAACTAAATCCTCATCGATACCCATTACTTTTCCATAACCCTCGCAACGCTTACATGCACCATAAGGATTATTAAAGCTAAAGAAATTAGGTGTCGGCTCTTCAAAACGGATTCCATCGAGTTCAAATCTATCGCAAAAGAAATGACTTTTTTCATTTTCCTCTACATAGCAATCTCCTTTGCCCTCAAAAAATGCAGTTTGTACCGAATCTCCAATCCGGCTGATGGTTTCATCATCTGCACTAACAGAAACACGGTCGATTATAATCTTTAAAGCCGATGCCTCAAGCTGTTCATTAATAACAGATTCATCCTCCAGTAATTCCTCGATTTTTGAAAGTTTATTATCAAAATACACCCTGAGGAAACCCTTTTGCAATAAAACTGCCAGTTCTTCTTTTATACTTCTGTCGCTATGAGGATGCAGCGGACAAGAAATAGTTACGGAGGTATCTTCTGGCAAGGCTGCTATAAAATCAACTACATTAGTTACCGAATCTCTCTTCACTTCGAGGCCCGAAACCGGGGAATATGTTTTACCTACACGCGAAAATAACAGTTTCAGGTAATCGTATATTTCTGTGGATGTACCCACTGTTGAACGTGGATTACTGGTTATTACTTTTTGTTCAATCGCAATGGCCGGAGCAATTCCTTTAATATAATCAACATCAGGCTTATTCATACGGCCCATAAACTGCCTGGCATAAGACGACAAGCTTTCTACATAGCGCCGCTGCCCTTCGGCATATAACGTATCAAAAGCCAGGGATGACTTACCAGAACCCGACATCCCGGTAATAACCACCAGTTTGTTTTTAGGGATAGCAACATCAATATTTTTTAGATTATGAACCCGGGCACCTTTAATTATAATATATTTCTTTGGATCTTTTTCTGATTCTGTACTCATGAAACCTTTTGATGTTTTTCTCGTCTATAGAATAATGAGAAATTACATGGATTGTTTAATGGACAAAAATACGACCAAATCCGGTAATTTTTTTCAAATAAATGTTTGTACATGCAATAATTATATTTATATTTGAAATACACACCCACACAAAAATTATTTTCTGAACTTAAACAAAGACGCTATAGATAAAACTCTACTTAAATAACTTTATTACTATTAACCATTAAGGGGAATTTAAATAGGAGTCCTATGAAGCTTCAAGGAAAGAATGACCAAGAGTTAGTGCATTTGTACATAACAGGTCAAGAGACAGGTTTGGAAGAGTTGGTTCGAAGACACAAATCCAAAATTTATACATCTATTTATATGCTGGTTAAAGACCAGTATCTGGCTGAAGATATATTTCAGGATACTTTTATTAAAGTACTGAATACATTAAAAGCCGGAAAATACAACGAAGAAGGTAAGTTTTTACCTTGGGTACTTCGTATTGCTCATAACTTAGTGATCGATTATTTCCGCAAGGAAAAACGCACTCCGGTAATTACCAGTGGCGATGGCTTCGACATTTTTGATGTGCTTGGTTTTTACGACGAAAGCATTGAAGATAAAATAATTCGGGACCAAACACATAAGGATCTAAAAGCGCTTATCCAATTGTTACCTGAAGAGCAAAAAGAGGTTTTAATTATGCGTCATTATGGAGACATGAGCTTTAAAGAAATCGCTGATATTACCAATGTAAGTATTAATACAGCACTGGGACGAATGCGGTATGCTTTAAATAATCTGAGAAAAATGATGCAAACTAAAGAACTAAGCTTAAAAATCAATTAATTTTTAGATTATTTTTCAACTTACAAAATATTGCATTTGCAATGCCGTTTAATTGATATATTCGTTAAACATTTAACCGGCATTGCTTATGTTACAAACTTCTACTACTGATTCTGAATTTAATTTATTTCCCGTCTCGAAATTAAATTCAACTTCTATATCTGCTTTAAGCGCAGATGAGGAATTGTTTTATAACTCTATTAAAAATGAGTTAAATAAAATATCATACGATCCACCGCAACAAGTCATCGACAATATTTTAAATTATTCTAAATCTTTATAGATAATTTTACAGGATTCAAGCTTCCTTAAATTAAGGCAGCCAATCTTTTATTTTTGTCCATGTTAAAAAAAGATCGTTTTAAAGCGTTTGTAGAATACTTTTCAACTCATCAGCCAGATGCCCAAACAGAACTTCATTATAACAATCCTTTTGAATTATTAGTAGCTGTTATTTTATCTGCGCAATGCACAGATAAGCGTATTAATCAGGTTACTCCTGCCCTCTTTGCAAAATACCCCGATGCTTACTCTTTGGCCCAGGCCAGTTCTGAAGAAGTGTTCGAATATATCCGTTCGGTAAGTTATCCAAACAATAAGGCAAAGCATCTGGTGGGTATGGCTAAGCGATTAATAGAGAACTTTAATGGCGAAATCCCATCTTCAATGGAAGATTTACAAACCTTGCCGGGCGTGGGAAGGAAAACGGCTAATGTCATTACTTCAATAGTTTTTGAAGCCCCTTCTATGGCAGTAGATACACATGTATTCAGGGTAGCCAATCGTTTAGGACTTACAAGAAATGCGCATACTCCGCTGGCAGTAGAAAAGCAGCTGGTAAAGTATTTGCCAGAAGAAACCATCCGGCATGCGCATCACTGGCTCATTCTACATGGCAGATATATTTGCCAGGCCCGAAGGCCCAAATGTGAAGTATGTCCGATAACCTGGTTCTGCAAATATTATGAGTACCAGCAAACAGCAACAGCATTAACTAAAGCGGCTGTAGCAGAACGTAAAAAAGACAAAGATCTGAAAGCCAGAAAAAAAGCTAACAAACTTTCAACAGTTCTAAAAAAATATGAAGTAAAAGAATAGATTTATATATTGCTATAAAATATATTGATAATATTTTTAGCATTTTACCTGAATTAAGTATATTCGCAATCGACAAACTAAAATAATGAGCAACGCAGATAAATTAAAAGCACTACAGCTTACGTTAGATAAACTAGAAAAATCGTACGGTAAAGGTACTATCATGAAACTGGGTGATACCGCTGTTGAAACAACAGATGCTATCTCTACAGGCTCTTTAACGCTGGACATTGCATTAGGAATTGGCGGTTTGCCAAAAGGCCGTGTAATAGAAATTTATGGCCCGGAATCATCCGGTAAAACCACTTTGGCCATACATGCTATTGCAGAAGCACAGAAAAAAGGTGGTATTGCGGCATTTATTGATGCGGAGCATGCTTTTGATAAGTATTATGCAAAAAAATTAGGTGTGGATATTGAAAATCTTCTCATCTCGCAACCAGACAATGGAGAACAGGCACTAGAAATAGCCGACAACCTTATTCGCTCTGGTGCGATAGACATAATTGTTATCGACTCTGTGGCTGCTCTTGTTCCAAAAGCAGAGATTGAAGGTGAAATGGGCGATTCTAAAATGGGATTGCAAGCACGCTTAATGTCACAAGCGCTGCGTAAATTAACCGGTACAATTTCTAAAACAGGATGCTGCTGTATCTTCATTAATCAATTACGTGAAAAAATTGGTGTAATGTTTGGTAATCCTGAAACGACTACGGGCGGAAATGCCCTTAAGTTTTATGCATCAGTACGATTAGATATACGCAGAACATCTCAGATTAAAGATAGCGATGAAGTATCCGGAAACAGAGTTAAAGTAAAAGTTGTAAAAAACAAAGTTGCTCCTCCTTTTCGTATTGCAGAATTTGATATTATGTTTGGTCAGGGAATTTCTAAAGTGGGCGAAATAATTGATCTTGGTGTAGATTTTGAAATCATACGTAAATCCGGTTCATGGTTTAGCTATAATGACACAAAACTCGGTCAGGGCCGTGATGCTGTAAAACAATTAATATTAGATAATCCTGAACTAATGGATGAACTTGAAGCTAAAATCAGAGCTACTGTTACTGGTGAAAAACTTGAAGAAGTTTTAGGCCGGGGTGAATAGGTATAGAATAATATAATATATCACTAAATAAGAAATCCGGGAAGATTGTCCGGATTTTTTATTTAGTGATTTTACTTCCTGTCTTTATAACTGAGAGAAAATAAAAGAAAGAGTAATCAGGTCATGTATAACAGATTAATCTCAATAATTCAATTATACCATTATAATATAGAGCATCAGCATCATTCTAACAAGCTACTTAATTTTATTTATGTCAGCATAATTAACATACAGATATATTATTTAATGAAAAAGAGCCGTTAAGGGCTCTTCTTCATTAAATAGCATTACAAAGAAAGTTCTTATTTCGCCTTATTCTTCAATTCGGTTACTTCTTTTCTCATATCCGAAGCAAGCGCTTTGATGTCTTGTAAGCCTTTACGAACGCGTGTTCCTGCAGCATTAACCCCTTTGTTGTAAAATTTGTCCGCATCTTCTTCGATAGATGCAAGAAGATCTTTTAATTGATTATAACTTTTCATATTATTTGATTTAAGGGTCTAAGATGCAAAAGAGAATTGAAACAGTCTAATAATTTATTTAAACAATAAGATTAATTTATTAAACAGTTCATACAGTACTATTCCTGTTATACCTTAATGAGCGTTTCTGCAATTAAAAGTATCCTATTCAAACGCGGAACTTCAAAAGAGTAGTAAGCTATTCCAGAATAAACTTCTTACAGCTTTAATCAGACTTCATAGTAGTAATTATTAAGTTACCTGTTATTTTTTTATAAGAACTTCCCAATCTTCCGGCTTTTGCAAAAGGTAAAATCCCACATCTTTTTCGAGGCGTTTCATATGAATATCGCAGGTTTTCCCATCTAACATCAGATTGTCTATATAGATATATTCAAGATATTCGGGCAAACGGGGCTTATTAAAAATAATGGTTTTATTAATTGCATCAATTTCTATTCTGAAGCAGGCCTGCAATAAAATAAATACTACGGCAACAGACCATGCCTGAGGTGAACACGCAACGGGATAAGATGTAGGCCCTTCACTTGATCTGCGATCAAAGCCACAATATAATTCAGGCATACGTTGCAGATTAATAAATAATGAAGCATCAAATATTGCCCCCATTATCTTTAATACATGTTCCTGAAAACCATAAAGTGATAATCCATAAGCAATTAAAGCATTATCATGGGGCCATATGGATCCATTATGATAAGACATGGGATTAAACCTTTTTTCTTTGGCAGAAAGTGTTCTTATTCCCCAGCCGCTAAACATGTCATCACTTATTAATTTATCAGCAAGCTTCTTTGCTTTATCAGCATCAACAATTTTAGTGAATAAACAATGACCGGGATTGGAAGAAACTACTTTACATGGACGTTTGGCTCCATCAAGTGCAAGCACAAAACACCCCAAAGATTCATCCCAAAATTTCTCATTAAAGTTTTTCTTTAGATCTTCAGCTTGTGAAAACATTTGTGATGAAAGATTTTCTTCGCCAAGAGCCTTTGCCATTTTTCCGGCATATTGTTTTGCCGCATATACATATCCCTGCACTTCAGATAAAGCAATTGGCGGTTCTGCAAGTTTTCCATCTTCATACATCACAGAATCAAATGAATCTTTCCACCCTTGGTTGGTGAGTCCGTTTGTTGCTTTGTGCTTGTATTCAACGAAGCCATCGCCGTCAAGGTCACCGTATTCATCTATCCAATTTATAGCAGCTTTCAAATTGGGCCAGATTTGCTGTATACAATCCATATCTGCTGTACGTTCATAATACATTCCGGCCAGCATAATAAATAAAGGCGTAGCATCAATAGTTCCGTAATATTCTTTAAACGGAATCTCCCCGGTATTTGCCATTTCGCCTGAACGTGCTTCATGTAAAATTTTACCTGGCTCGGCATCTTTTTCAGGTATCAACTCTGTAGCTTGCTTTCTGGCCAAAAACAATAAAACGTTTTTACTGATATCCGGTGCGAGCCATAAGGTTTCCATTGCAGTAATTATTCCATCCCGGCCAAAGGAAGTATTGTACCAGGGTACTCCTGCATAAGGATATTGCACTCCCTGATCGGTTTGGGAAAGTAAAGATAAAAGGTCTGTTCTGGAGCGATTTATCCAATGAGTAAATTGTTCATTGGAAGTCTTAATATTAGCAAACAGCGAACGGTTTATATTGAATTCGGCTTGTATTGATTCTTTTGCTGCAAGATAACTGATAGACTTATTGGTTTCATTACCCATCAAAAAGTTAATAGAATAACAAATATTAACAGGTTTATTCGATTGAAGCTTTATAAAGAATTTTGCTTTGCAGCCTTTTAAGATATACTCAGCATCGGTATGGAAATCAATAACTGTTTGTCTGTTTATATTATCCAGTCCCTGATATTGCATGTTACAGCAATTTTCTACGGTATTATATTTTATTTTATTTACAATTACATTTCTTTCAAGCCCCCTTATCTCAAAAATATCTTTAAAATCGCTGTTAAAAGACAGACTGAGTTCAAATTCACAGTCTTCTTCATTATAATTAACACAATTAATCTCTTCGTAAAATGCTCCTTCGCGCACAAATTGATTTCGGGAAATGTGGATGGTGCTTTCAGGCATATCACACTTTTCTAAAACCGGATTTGCTAAATCGATAGAGAAAATATCATTATCCTCTTTAATGGTACTGCTTAACAATAAAGGCTTCTGCCCGTTAATAGATAATACCAGTTTATTAATAAAACGGGTGCCATTATGATAAATACCCTGAACCATTTTTCCATGAGGATAAATATTACCTTCGCGGCCGATTAAACCAAACGTGTTCGAGTGATTCAGCACATTCATCTCCTCATCCGGATTTACAGCATCCGTGGAAATATGAAAGATATCTTCTTCGGCCAAAATCGATTCTTCTGCTTGTATACTCATGATTTCAGATGTTATTGTTATAGAATTTCTATTTCGTTCCCTGTAATGAAGACAGGATTTTAAATGTTTTCAGCTTTATAATCCCATCCTCTTCCTTATTGTTCCCGATGATTGAAGAATAAGTTTTAAGATAATTTTCGGCCATTATCGAAGCCGTAAACCTTTCTTCAAACATATCTCTTACAACTGAACGTGCAAGTGTATTTATTTTTGATACGGCACTAACTGCCCCTTCAACAGATTGCACAATAAAACCACTCTTCCCTTCATCAATTACTTCCGGAACAGAGCCATTTTTAAAAGCAATTACCGGTGTTCCGCATGCCATCGATTCTATCATCACCAAACCAAAAGGCTCAGCCCAGTCAATAGGAAAAAGCAAAGCTTTTGCCTTGCCTAAAAATTCTGTTTTTTGCTTTTCATTTATTTCGCCTACAAATTCTATGAGCGGATTATTAAACATAGGCTTAATGCAGTTTTCAAAATAATGTTCGTCTACTTTATCAATTTTAGCGGCTATCTTAATGCGGTTGGTGGAAGCTATAGCAATTTCAATTGCCTTGTCAACTCCTTTTTCTGGAGAGATTCTTCCCAGAAAAGCAAGGTAATCACCATCTCCTTTGCCGGTTTGATGCAGGTCCGCCGGAAGTCCATGATAAACGGTATTTATCCAGTTGGCCTGAGGCAGGGGCTCTCGCTGATTATCAGATATTGAGACTACTCTTTGCGAGGGAAATTTGTTGTAAATGTATTGCAGATCCGGAATATCCAACCGACCATGCAAGGTGGTGACGCATGGAATATTCAAATGACTGGTAAACGGAAAATGAAGATAATCAGTATGAAAATGAAGGATGTCAAACTTATGCGCCCGGTCAATTACTTCCTGCATCTGCACAATATGGTGTGCAAGAGAATCTACACAACATTCCTTTAATCTTAACCCTTCATCTACATGAGCAATTAATTTCGCTGTTGTTATTGAATCTCCTGAAGCAAATAATGTGACCTCATGTCCTTGTTTAACTAACTCTTCGGTTAAATAGTGAACTATCCTTTCCGTGCCGCCATATAATTTAGGCGGCACAGATTCATATAAGGGTGCTATTTGTGCTATTCTCATTCTTTTTCGTAATTAATTCTCTTTCATGAATAGCTGCGCCATGACCTTTCCATTCGGTTAACACAAGCATTTCTATAATTTCAACTAGGTTAGAGACGAAAAGTTTAAAGGATTAAAAAAATTATGATTAAACAAGAATTATTGGAAGCCTGTTAATATAAATTTGAAAACCTATGAGAAAAAATTCAAAGTTATGGATTGCAGGAACTTTTATTTTGGCTGGGGTAATGCTGATACGTTTTGCAGAGGCAATTATTACTGATTCGTTTAGTATGGTTGTTATTATAATCGGAACAGTTTTGTTTCTTGGCGGTATAATCTATTTTGCCGCTAATTTCAGAGAATGAGTTCAAGAATTTGCAATGATAATGGCCCATACACCGCCCCTGATCCTCGGATACGGATTTACATTTACCTAAATTAATGGCACTTTTCTTCAACTCAAAAATGGTCTTCAACATCGGCCAAAACCTTAGCTTACCACTTTACGATTCCACTTTTTTCTTATCAGAACATTATCTCCTTTTTAACCAGACAGACTTAATTAATATTAACCGGGGTCAAATCAGGTTTGAGAATTATACCTGGCCAACGGATGCAATGCTTCGCTTATTGCTTTTATTAATTCCGGGTTTATAGTATCATCATCCATAACATTCCACTGGCCATCCTTTTGTACAATAACAAACGAATCTTTAGTTGGAAAAAGGATACGTAAGCCTTGGTCGCCGTTATAATCTTCCGGTTCGGCAGTTAACTCAATTTCTCTGTCTGTTACAGGTTCTTTAATTGTAATTTTCATAGTCTTCCTTAATTAATTTAACATTAAAGCCTTTCTTCCTAAAGACCAGCGGATTTATAATCATTTTATTTGGTTCAACGTTTTTGCTGTTTGTACATGTTGCTTTAATTTTGAAAGAGTTTTATTAATTAAAGCATTCAGTTCTGCATCTTCAACATCATTTATAGCTTTTTCATACAGCTGTATGTTGTCTTCACTACTTTCAACTATCAGATCAATAAATTGCCGATTAAACTTATGGCTCTCAGTTTCATTTAATTTTTCATAAAAATCCTGGTGCTTTTTATCCATAACAATAGGCAACGTTATTGTCTTACGCTTAGCCAGTTCATCCAGTTTCCTGTAAATTAAGCCATGGTCAGTTAATATGTTTTGAGCCAATATTTTAACCCGGTTGTCTGAGGCATTTTTCAAAGCAAGCTTGCTAAGTTCAATTCCAGTCATGCTGTTAAGAAAGGCTTCTACTGTAAACTCAGTTACTGCTTTTGGTATGTCCTTTCCCTTATTGGCTTCTTCAACTGATTCTATTTCCAGCCCTTGTGTACTTTCATTATTTTTACCGGGATCATCGGTTTCAGACGTGTTGTTACATGCAGGTAAATAATATACAAGTATGATAAGAAACAATCCTTTAAAAAAGCATCTCATTTTATTTTGATTAAATGTTAATAGAAAGCCTTTATCGCGCTTTTTAGTGCTTTTACTTCGGCATTATCGAAATTTGTGCTTTTATTAAAAATAGTAGAGGCTGTATTATCAGAATTATAGAATGCTTTGTTAGCATCTTCATCCGTAGCAAGCTTTGATCCGTTTAAAGTCAGACCGGCAAAAAGCCCTTTACTGCGCGAATATGAATACACTTCCGCATTTAATTTGGTATCTGTGCTGGCGGATGAACTTCTGCCTACCGGACCTGCAGCTACCCCTATATCTCCACCAAGTGTAAATTCACCTTTAGCAAGACTAGTTAATATACTGCCTTTAGTAAACACCATTACCAAATCTATTGCCTGAACCAACCTGAAAGCCAATACTTCCGCCAGTTAATGTTACAAAGACCGGATCGCTCCAGCTTCCATTAGCTTTCTTAACCATTGCTATACCCTTGCCTCTCTGTCCGCCAATTCCTAAACCGGCTTTAATTAAGTTAGGTATAATAACTATTCCTTCTGCTTTCTGCATTAGCTGTGCCGGAATGTTCTCTTTCATGGCGGCAAAGTCTCTAAGAACAGCAGCAGATTCCTGGATTTTTTCGTCCTGTTTTTCCTGAGCATACAAAGCAAGAGAACTACATACAAAAACAAGGAGTATTACATTGATTATTCTTAACATTTTCATAAATTAATTTTAACGGCTTAATTTGTTTCTATCTTCTCATTTATAAACATTACAGGAATGCTGTTATCAAAAGAAAATTCTTTTGTTACACTGCTATGGAACAAGCTTTCAAAAAAGCTATACTGCTTGGGAACCAATATCAGCATTTGAATTTCATACTCATTAATAAATGCTTTTATTCCTGCTGCGATATCTTTATTATTTACATAATGGTACTCTGTATTTTCGCTGTTCCAATGTTTATACAGATATTGCTGATTCCTAACAATATCAGCATAGGAATCTTCTCTCCCATTCTCCGCTACATTGACTATAAAAAGCTTTGAGTCGAATGCAGAAACGACTGATTGAATATCATTAACCGGAACTCTTGTACTATCTTTAAGGTTGATCGCAAAAGCTATGTTATGAATAGAAAAAGATAACTCGCTGTTAGGAATAACAAGTACCGGAACAGTTGATAATTTAATAATATTCAGTGTATGACTTCCAAGCAGTATCTTTTCCAGTGCTCCTTTTTCTGTTGTTCCTGAAATAATCAATTCTATATTCTGCTCTTCAATTAATGCTGTTATTGTTTGAATAATAGGCTTATCTGAAGTAATTACTTCTATTTCAGTAGGCGCATTTTTAGCACTTACGAGTTTCTCTTTCAGATCGTTTAACTGCTTTACGCTGTTTTCATTTAAATCGTCAGTATAATATGGCGGAGAAAGAGGGATTTCAGAAACTATAAAATCAGGTTCAAAGCAGTGTAATAAAATAATCTTGGTCGGTTTAAGCTTATGACTTAACTGTGCAGCATATAAGGCAGCATGGGCCGATGACACGGAAAAATCAATTGGAACCAAAACATTCTTCATTTGAAGTAGATTACTCGATACAAATTATTGAGATAAAGTTTGCATAACTACGCCGCAACCATTATCATTTAATTTTGACAAATCAAATTAAGATATGTTTTTAAAAATGGTAAAGAAGAGGAGTGTCCTATTGGAGATTATCACAATAGTATAATGTAAAATTGCAACGATTCATTATCCATTCTATTCTCATAGCTGTAGGCACTGATGAGTGAAGCCAGGAAAAGTTGTCAAGGTAGAGGTGCCCAAATAAGTAATAAAACACCCGCTTTGTGCAGTCTTAACACCTGCATGATGAGTTGCAGATAGCGGTGAGAAAGGAATAAGTATTTTATCTTTTAATCAGTCATCAGGTTCGCAGATGCCCTGAACTATTTTCCCAACCGACTTTGGAGGATATTTTGGATATAACAATACATTTGCTTTCATGCCTTGGCTGTGAAAATATGAGGATAAGTTCTTTGCACCGTAAAAGAGGATATTCTTTGCTCTTTCCTCAATAATCTCACGAGGTCTAATGTCTGATTAGCATTGACCTTAATTGCATTTTTTAAGGTCAAATAATCTATCTTGAACATGCCTACCAAGTAAGACAGAAATCAACCTCACAACTTTCTTCCAGACTTACCTATTGCTAAAGATCTTGAAAAACTACCTCTAATACCTTACATTCATATTAAAACCAACTCCTAAATTACTATGCTTTTTCATTTTTGCATGGTTGGAAGTTTTAACGAATGTTCCGTTAGTTAATAAGCCTAAGGAGAAAAATATTGCCTCTCCATCCTTCGGCTCTTTTTCATTCTTTATCAATTCTAAGGTCACAATAACATCATCGTCCAAGATAATATGGTAGGGCTTTAAATTCATCGAAACTATACCAGTTTGCTCACCTTCTACCGGTATAGTGATACTTTCTCTAAGGATATTTTCTGAAGGCTTTCCATTTTTAATGTTGTAAATATTAAGCCTGAATAAGCTTCGACTTTTTAATCTATTATACGATATATGAAAACTGAAGGCGTCCACACATGTTGGCCTTCCAGGAATATTTATTTTAATCCCTATTTCTGCGCCAAGCTGATCAGGAGAAAAACCCGTACTGAGAAACTTTGACGTTGTTTTATTTCCTATAATTTTTGACCTTAATTTTTTTACACTTATTACAACCTCATTTAACTCTTTATTAGTCTTCTCGAGCTTTATATAGCTTATATTTTTTTGGCTGAATAATTCACCTGCTTTCATAAGCTTAGCTTTATAACCAACCATCGAGATACGAATAGTATCATGGAGATTAGTATCCAACTTAAGCTTAAATTCACCACTATCGTTCGTAACGGTTCCTATGTTTGTATTTAATACGGCAATATTCACAAAGGGAAGAGGTTGTCCTGTTGCATTATCTGTTACCATTCCTTTCACGAATTTGTTAGTTGTTAGTGCCTGGTTTAACTGGAATGGTTGAGTTGTTACTGATCTGGATTGGGCCAATTCCTTAAAATAAGGGTCGAACGTATTTTGACCTTTTAAACTTGCGTTTAAAAACAACAGCGAACTTCGCATAATGGCATCATAGGTATCTGTAGATATTTTGGAGGATTTTAATATATACGGTATACAGGAAAGATCCTCATGCCGACTGTTAACAAAGCGTAAGTAATATTTATTTCCTTCTGATTTGTGAAAATAATTATATTTATCAGAAGGAACTGAATCAGTTAAATTGCTTCCCGTCCCTAAATAGAAATAAGATATCCTTTTCTTGCCTGGATTATAAATCTCCTCCGAGTTTTTATTTTCTTCTTCATCCCTTCCAAAGTAATCAATTTCACTACCATCAAATGAAATAAGAGTCTTTACAGTAGGATTTCTTGTGGTTAAAACAGCTGCACTTAATCCGCCCCAGCTATATCCTATTACTCCAATACGATTAAAATCAATATTTATTTTATTCTGATTTCGAAGTACTTCAATAGCAGATTCGGCATCACAAACCTGTTCCATCATATCCGCTATATTATTGGTCATATCTCCCGGATATCTGCCAATAGAGGAAATAGCAACTATAACGTATCCGTTCTTAGCCAGGTTTTCTAAAAGCTTGAAATTTTCAAATCCCATGCCATTAAGACCGGCCATATAGAGAATTAAAGGCTTTTTTTCTTTTAAAGGCGATAAGTTCTTATAGCTATCTGTTTTAATGTTTAATAACCTCTTTCCATCCTCAGGATTTAATCCGGCTTCCGCAGCGAAGAACAGAGCCAGTTCTTCCGTCATTCCTGTAAAGGTCGTTTTACCGGAATATTTGTTCGCTCTTTCTTCAAACAGTTTAAACAGATCTCTAAAATGTATTCTATTACTCCCTACATCTGCAGAAGGATACCAAATATCCAAATCAAGCGGTCTAAAGTGCAAGCGGTCATTTGTAGATGTATTAGATTTATAAATCCGTGAAGAATCAACTATTGTTAGAGTTTGAAATCCCGCTCCATAAAGATTACTTTCCTGTACCTGAGCATTGACATCAAAAAGACTTACTATTAATAAAATACAAATTAAACAGAGCCTCATAATTTGAAATAATTCACTATTTCTCCAAAACTAAGACAAAAGTGAAAACCTGATTTAACTTTAACAATCTTTAACCAAGACAAAACTATAAACCAATCAGATGAATAATTTACTCTATAAAATTATCACAGCAAACTATTAATTGTATTACAATGGTGATTGTATACTTTCAGATATTTGAAGGGAACAAAAAGGAATAAGTATTCTATTTCTAACTTTTACGTTTATCCCCCAAAGACCCTACTTTTGCATATCCACTAAAAAGGCTTTTAAAGGTGAATAAAAGGGATATAAAAGCAGAAAACCCCAGATTTCTCTGAGGTTTTTCCGTGGTACCAGCTGGAATCGAACCAGCGACACAAGGATTTTCAGTCCTTTGCTCTACCAACTGAGCTATGGTACCAGCCCCTTTGGGACTGCAAATGTAGCGTCTTTTTTGGTTTATGGAAATTTTTTTTTCACTTTCTTAATAATATGCACCACTTATGCGTCAGTAGAATTTCACAAACAACAGAAAGTCGTTGCAGCACAAGAGCTTAAACAAAATTTAAGATTATTTCTATTTTAACCGGGAATCACAGAAGTCAATTTTAAACTTAACATTTTTTAAATAGCCCCTATTTCTTTTTTAAACTATATTTTTACCCTAATTTATTTTCTTAAATTCTGTCTCTTAAAAGCTAAGAATTGTGGTGTAAAATCTGATAGCATGATTGAACAAGTAATTTTCTCTATTATACTTATTGCTGCGATTGTGCTTTTTACTAAAAATGTAAAAAAGATAATCCGAAATATCAGGCTGGGCAAATCTGAAAACCGGTCAGACCAACCCACCAGGCGATTAAACATAATGCTAAGGGTAGCATTCGGACAAACAAAAATGGCTGCCCGTCCCATCCCGGCAATTCTGCATTTCTTTGTCTATGCTGGTTTTATTATTATCAACATTGAAGTGATCGAGATAATTATTGATGGAATTTTTGGCACACACCGGATTTTCGCAAAACCCTTAGGCGGCACATATATCTTTTTGATTGCTTCTTTTGAATGGCTGGCCCTGAGTATAATTATCGCATGTAGTATATTTTTAATCAGACGAAATATTTTAAGAATAAAGCGCTTTTTTGGTGTAGAAATGTCGAGTTGGCCCCGGTCAGACGCGAATTATATTCTCTTTTTTGAAATAGTCCTTATGTCGGCATTTTTATTAATGAATGCATCCGACTTTAAAGTTCTGCAATCCACCTTAAGCATCCCGATAAGCTCCTCAGCATTTCCTATAAGTTCGTTATTATCTGCTTTTTTAACTTCCGACATGCCTTCTCTTATTCTTACAGAACGCATTTTTTGGTGGCTTCATATAGCGGGCATACTTGCATTCCTCAATTACTTACCCTACTCTAAGCATTTCCATATTATAATGGCTTTCCCAAATACCTATTATTCCAATTTGCCCCCCCGCGCCAGTTTGGACAACATGCCTGCTGTTACCAATGAGGTTAAAGCGATGCTCGATCCATCCTACCAACCCACAGAAATGCTTGCAGGTACCTTCGGCTCAAAAGACGTACAAGACCTGAGTTGGAAAAACCTGATGGATGCTTATACCTGCACGGAATGCGGCCGCTGTACGTCTGAATGTCCGGCAAATATCACCGGCAAATTGCTATCGCCGCGTAAAATCGTTATGGATACCCGCGACAGGCTTACCGAAGTGGGCAAAAATATAGATAAACATGGCTCCGGCTATTCGGATGGTAAATCCTTATTAGATGACTACATTACCAGGGAAGAAATATGGGCATGCACCACTTGCCAGGCATGCATTAAAGCTTGCCCGGTTAACATCGATCCTATGGCTATTATAATGGATTTAAGAAGGTATGTAGTGATGGAAGAATCTAAAGCGGCTCCAAGTTTAAACAATATGTTCAGTAATATTGAAAATAATGGTGCTCCCTGGAAATATCCGGCTAGCGACCGCTTTAACTGGTCTCACGACGAAAATAATTAAAATGAATAATTCAGCCCCTAAAGATAACAACGCGTTAGTAGTTCCTACAATGGCCGAAATGGCTGCTGCCGGCAATCGGCCCGAAATCCTATTTTGGGTAGGATGCGCAGGTAGTTTTGACGAAAGGGCACAAAGGATAACTCGCTCTATTTGTAAAATACTTCAGCATGTTGGAATAAATTATGCTGTGCTGGGCACAGAAGAATCGTGTACAGGCGATCCGGCTAAGAGGGCCGGAAATGAATTTCTTTTTCAAATGCAGGCTCTTTCTGCTATTGATACATTAAACTCTTACAAGGTAACTAAAATCATTACCGGCTGTCCTCATTGCTTTAACACGATAAAAAATGAATACCCTGGCCTAGGTGGAAATTATGAAGTTATCCATCATTCTCAGTTAATACAGCAACTAATTGACGAAGGCAAACTAAAAACCTCCGATGGGCAGAGCTTTAAGGGTAAGAAAATAACATTTCATGATCCTTGCTATCTTGGCAGAGGAAATACAATATATGAAGCGCCCAGAAGAGCACTGGAAGCTCTTGATACCGATCTTGTTGAGATGAAACGTTGCAAAGCCAACGGACTATGCTGTGGCGCAGGCGGAGCACAGATTTTTAAGGAACCGGAGCCGGGCAAAAAAGATATTAATGTAGAGCGTATTGAAGAAGTTATAGAGAGCAAAGCAAATATCATTGCATCCGCTTGTCCCTTTTGTATGATCATGCTTCGGGATGGTGTAAAGCACCTGGAAAGGGAAGAAAGTATTGAGGTGCTGGATATTGCTGAAATAACAGTCCGCGCAAATGGTTTATAGCCTTATTTTGATATAGAAGCGGTATTAATGTTTTACACTCCTCTTATAGACAAATTTAAAAAAGCCGGGCATTAATTTTAAAAGTTCAACAGTAAATCTAAAGTTTGACATCGCAGGTATTTTGTGTGTTCGGCAAATATATGTCTATTTTTATAATAAAACAACACCCAAACTATCATTTTGTTAATAAAGGCGCAAAAAACACTATTTCATAGTTAACAGAGCATTTCTAAGACTGTCTAAACGTTCGGCTTCCATGTTTAAAACCGCAATGGTCAGCACGTTTGTCATCGAGTCAATATTCCCTTTTGGATCGTTAAATGTTTGAACAATAATATCGTCATCAATCGTTTTAAGTAACAGCCTTCCATTCAGATTCGACCCGTAATAGTCCAGATCTTTGAAACGCTTAATATTAAAAGAGAAGTATTCCTGCTTTCCGTTTACGTAAGTTTTCTTCACCCTCAGAAATCCGGATGGTGTAATGTTAAGTTCGTGTTTTTGAAGTTTTAACTCTGCAGATCTATCAAAAGAAGTAGTTAAGCATTGGTGTATCCACGTTAAGGCTTCATCCGAATCTGTATTCCGCCAGCTTACAAACAAAAACAAGAATACCAGTACTTCTATTCTAAAGAAGTTCAGACTGCGTTTTTTACACCCAACAAACATTTTAGCGATATATTAAAAGAGGTTCAAAATTAATAATTTGTAAATTTGAATTATGGAAATTTCTAAAAAATCGAAAGTTTGGGTATACCAATCGGATCGTCCATTTTCATCAAAAGAAGAAAGCAGCATTTCTGAGATAATAAATAATTTTATAAATCAATGGGAAGCTCATGGCAGCAAGCTTGCTTCTAAGGCTGAAATAAGATACAGCAGGTTCATCATTTTAATGGTTGATGAAGAGCATGCAGGCGCTACAGGATGCTCCATCGATAAGTCCGTTAATTTAATGCGACAAATTGAAGATAGATTTGAACTTAATCTATTAAACCGCTTCAATATTGCCTATCGTGATGAAAATAGAATAAGCTCCCGCAACCGTGATGAATTTGAAGCACTGATTACAGAAGGAAAGGTAACAGAAAATACGATAGTTTTTAATAACTTGGTTCAAACTGTTGAAGAACTGGATACGAAATGGGAAGTTCCTTTTAAAAACAGCTGGCATGCAAAAGTTTTTGCTAACCTGATTAATGCCTAATCTATTTATCATTAAGATTAATTATACCGTGCCTTTAAAGGAAAATTGAGAGCATATAGATTCTTTAAAATCTGTTATACTAATGAAGTATTTATTGTATCAGAACGCAAAGAATCAGAAACAGTGGAATAATTCTTTGCCAGGGAATAAACAGGAAACGACTAGCTTTGTTAATGCAATCAGATCCTTTATAAAATACAATCCTGCTGAAATTGAAATTATAAAATTTTCCGCCTCGCAATTCCTTCAGGGCTTTACTCTTTTTAAGGCACTAAAACTTAAGATTTTTGATTCTCCTCATATTCCCAAGAATCAGGCGCTGTTTTTTATAAATATAAGCAGTGGGCTTTGCTGGCGTCCAGCGTCTGGGATTAGGCAATACTGCAATTAATAAAGCTGCCTGCGGTTTACTTAACTGAGTAGCTGGTTTTTTATAATAAAACTGTGTTGCCGCTTCAGCACCATAAATGCCATCGCCCATTTCAATTACATTGAGATAAACTTCCATGATCCGTTTCTTACCCCATAAAGCCTCAATTAAAACAGTAAAATAAGCTTCAAACCCTTTTCTAATCCAGGAACGACCGGGCCATAAAAAAACATTCTTTGCTGTCTGCTGACTTATTGTACTGCCGCCACGCATTGGCTTTCCAGACTGATTTTTTTCATAAGCATTTTGTATAGATTTAGCGTCGAATCCCCAGTGGCTTAAAAAATGTGCATCTTCTCCGGCCATAGCTGCATATTTTAAATTCTCAGACAACTCATCGAAATCGCGCCATTTCTTTTCGAGTTTCCAGTCTTTTCCATCGGCTTTTTGCTCAAAGCCCCTTTGAATCATGAGCCAGGTAACAGGCGGATTTATAAAACGACAAGCCAGTACCCAAAAGATTGTTATGGCAAAAAACCAAATCAACGCTTTTTTTACTATCCTGAAGAATTTAGAAAGAGTGGATGAAGATGATTTAACAGCAGACCTGCGTTTCTTTCGTGCCATAAGTTGACAAAAATAAAAAAGGCGTTCGGTTTAGGAACGCCTTTTTCAATTATTTACCAGATTAATATCTGATTATATTATTCAGCAATTACTTCAAAAGCTACCTGAACTTTAACTTCCTTATGCAAGTTAAGGTTAGCAATATACTCGCCAACAAATTTAGGTTCAGTTTCAAAAGTAATTCTTCTGCGGTCAACTTCAAATCCTTCTTTCTTCAATGCATCAGCTACCTGAATGGTATTAACCGCACCGAATATTTTACCGCTTTCACCGGCTTTAGCGCCAACGCTTAATTTAACACCTTCTAAACGGGCAGCAATTGCAAGAGCATCATTTTTGATTTTATCTTGTTTAAATTGCGCTTGTTTTAAGTTTTCTGCCAATACTTTTTTAGCAGATGAAGTTGCTAATGTAGCAAAACCCTGAGGGATAAGATAATTGCGACCGTAACCTGGCTTTACCGATACAACATCGTCTTTCTCGCCAAGGTTCTTAATATCTTGTTTTAAAATAATTTCCATTTCGCTTACCTCCCTTATTTTAATGAATCAGTTACATATGGTAATATACCGATATGACGGGCACGTTTAACAGCCTGAGCTACTTTACGCTGGAACTTTAACGAAGTTCCTGTAAGACGACGAGGTAAAACTTTACCCTGATCGTTAATGAACTTTAAAAGGAAGTTAGCGTCCTTATAATCAATATACTTGATTCCGTTTTTCTTGAAACGGCAGTACTTTTTACGATTGTCCTCTACTTTAGGGGCAGTAACGTATCTTATTTGATCTCTTGCCATTATCCTGCTACCTCCTGAGTTTGTTTGTTCTTATTGAAAGCTCCGCTACGTTTTTTCTCGCTGTAAGCAATTGCATGCTTATCAAGAGCAACGGTTAAGAATCGCATGATACGCTCATCACGTCTGTATTCAACCTCCAGTTTGTTAATTAATTCACCCGGAGCCTTAAATTCAGTTAGGTGATAGTATCCGGTCGTTTTCTTTTGGATCGGATACGCTAGTTTCTTCAAACCCCAATTATCTTCATTGATAATTTCGGCTCCGTTATCAGTTAGAATACCACGGAATTTAGCTATTGCTTCTTTCGCAGCTTCATCAGATAACAACGGGGTTAGAACGATTAGTGTTTCGTACTGTTGCATTTCTAATTTTTGTTAATTAATTACCCTTTTTACGGGGAGGCAAATGTAGTAATAATAATTTATTAGTACAAAGCAATTTGTAAAAAGGATAGCTTTGCTAATCAGGTAGTTTAAAAGCTTAAACGGGTACTATTCTATTTGTATCCTAAGTTTGGAAGCTTCTGAAAATCAGACTTGATTAACAATCTCAAATCTAATATCTCAAATCTTCCCCTCTGTCCGGAGTTTAAGTCATAGCAATCTCTGGATTCAACAATAGACCGGCTCTCCGACTCCAGATAACGAGCATCTGTAATCCTTTAACCCACCACCATCACTATAGCTACATACTACCCAATACGTAAGAAATACGTAGGATAAACGTAGGATGCCTTTACCTTCACTATAGCTAAGACGAAGCTAAGCGCCGTATCATGCTTAAGAATTCCTGCAAAGCAGCATTATAAACGCGTTTACCTTTGGGCAGCTTCTTTTGGTATTCTTCTTTCTTTACCGGGTGTATCATGGAACGGGCATAAGCAACAGCCCTTACCAAAACAATCTTAAATCTCTTATCCAAAATCTCATATCTTCTCTTTATTTTAGTGGCGATGGATAATTTCATAGTGTCGGCGAGAAAGTACAGGCCAACTACGTTCGAAAGCGTTGTAGGTCAGCAGCATATCACAAATACTTTAAAAAATGCCATTAAAAACAATCAGCTTGCGCAAGCATTTTTATTCTGCGGTCCGCGTGGGGTAGGTAAAACCACTTGCGCACGTATTCTTGCAAAAACCATTAATTGCCAGAATTTATCTGAACAAATTGAGCCTTGCGGCGAATGCGAATCATGCCGTTCATTCCAAAACGGGAACTCTTTCAGCATTCATGAATTGGATGCGGCTTCCAATAACTCGGTTGACGATATCCGGAGTTTAATTGAGCAGGTTAGGATTCCGCCACAAACGGGCAAATACAAAATCTATATTATTGATGAGGTCCACATGCTTTCTCAGGCAGCGTTTAACGCCTTCCTGAAAACATTGGAAGAACCACCATCCTACGCAATATTTATTTTAGCCACCACCGAGAAACATAAAATTTTACCAACTATTCTTTCCCGCTGCCAGATTTTCGATTTTAACCGCATACGTGTGGAAGATATGTCGGGGCACCTTGCTTCTATAGCAAAAAAAGAAAATGTTGAGTACGATAACGATGGGCTGCATTTAATTGCTCAAAAAGCCGATGGCGGTTTGCGCGATGCACTTTCCATGTTCGACCAGATTGTTAGCTTTTCGAACCGAAACGTAAGCTATAAAGCGGTAATCGACAATCTGAATATTCTGGATTACGATTATTATTTCAAACTAACGGATAGCTTATTAAAAGAAGATATTGCGAATAGCCTGCTGATTTTTGATGAAATCTTAGCAAACGGATTTGACGGAAATAATTTCATTAACGGCTTAGCGGCTCATTTCAGAAATTTATTAGTCGGTAAAGATGCTTCCACTTTAAAGTTATTGGAGGTGAGTGAGGGAATACGCCAGAAGTATTTAGAGCAATCTAAAGCTGCTTCTGCTTCATTCCTGCTTTCTGCTCTGAATATTGCGAATCAATGCGATCTGAATTATAAGAACAGTAAGAACCAAAGACTCCAGGTAGAGCTCACGCTGATAAAAATCTGCCATATACCATCGGCGATAAATCTTTCAGCTTCTGCAAACGCAGAGGCATTAAAAAAAAAACCTGAATCCACAGTAAAGCCTGAGTTAACACCTAAACCGGCACCTTCCGTAACTCCGGAAGAAAAACCAGTAGTTATAGAAACACAGGCGACTAAACCAATTGCTGCACCACCGGTTAATAACGCTGCTCCGGCAGAAGCTGTTCCTGCAGAAAAGCCTAAAGTTGCAATCCGTTCATTAAAATCCGTTCCGTCAATTATACCAAACCTGAACGATTTGAGTGCAGGAATTGCGGATATTGAAGAAGAAGCACCCAAATATGTATCGGGCGATAGCCGGCAATCTTTTACTTTTGATGAGTTTATTGCTCTTTGGAATAATTATGCTTCAGATATAAAACGCGCAGGAAAAATAAATCTATTTACGATAATGACGGCGAATGCACCAACATTACTGGACGAATTTAAAATAGAGCTGACCATTGAAAACCGCTTACAGGAAGAGCTTTTAATGGTTGAAAAGATAGATTTGCTTAATTTTTTAAGAGTTAAATTGGAAAACTTTGGGGTAGACATTATTACCCGGCAGGCAGAGCAAAACGAAAAGAAAAAACTTTATACCTCCCATGAAAAGTATCAGTTTATGCTTGCCAAAAATCCTAAACTGGAAGAATTCAGAAGAAAGTTTAATCTGGATGTAAATTAGGCCAGAAAACTGAGTATAAATCTTCTTTCAAAACTGACTTACATAATTAAATTCAGAGTTGACAAATTTTAAAATCCATCAACTCTAATTATAACTTATTTTAAGTACTCACTATCATCAGGATTCAAATCATTTTTGGGATATCCTTCTTCGTCCAAATCGGTTCTTTCATCTTCAGGAGTTTGCGACAAACTTTCATCCAGCGGGTCCAGCTCCACTATTTTTCCGCTATCAATGTGCATACCAAACTCATTCGCTTCGGGAACATCTCCTGCGCCATCATTCACTCGATGATATTCGTCGTTTGCAGTTAAATTCGCTTCATCATAATCCGAATCGAAATCGCTGCCATTCTTTACTCCAGTGGAATATGGATCCGGATGTACGTAATCTTCATCATTACTCTCCACATCAATTTCAAAACTATCTTTCTCCGGGTCGAAAGCTAAATCCGAGATATTGGCAGTTTCACCTAATTCCTCTTTCATTTCTTTATCCCTATCCAGATTCTCATCGTTAAAACCTGGATAAAATTTATCTTTTGGGTCTGTCATGGCTATCTATTTTTATTATAAAAGGAACCTGCGCTTTAAATGTTTGTAATTCTTCGCTTTTCCTTAAGCTGAAACCGTTCTTTATACAAAATTCTTATCTTTGCGCCTTTAGAAATCAACATACTATAAATATTATAAAATGTCAGTACAAAAAATCAAAGTAGCTAATCCGGTAGTGGAGCTGGATGGTGATGAAATGACCCGCATCATTTGGAAATTCATTAAAGACAAATTGATTCTTCCTTACCTGGAAGTTGATATTAAATACTATGATTTAGGTATTGAATATCGTGATGAAACAAACGACCAGGTTACTATAGACGCTGCTAACGCTATAAAACAATATGGTGTTGGTATTAAATGTGCTACCATTACTCCTGATGAAGCCCGCGTAGAAGAATTTGGATTAAAACAAATGTGGAAATCGCCAAACGGAACAATCCGTAATATTCTGGATGGCACCGTTTTCCGCGAGCCAATTGTAATGAGCAATGTACCTCGTCTGGTTCCAAACTGGACAGCTCCAATATGCATTGGACGTCACGCTTTTGGCGATCAATATAAGGCTACGGATTTTGTAACTAAAGGAAAAGGAAAGTTAACCATCACCTTTACTCCGGAAGATGGTAGCGAAGAGCAATCTTTCGAAGTATATAACTTTAAAGGCGATGGAGTTGCTTTGGCCATGTACAATACCGACGAATCTATCAGAGGATTTGCCCATGCGTGTTTCAACCAGGCATTAATGAAAAAATGGCCTTTATATCTTTCTACCAAAAACACCATCCTTAAAAAATACGATGGCCGTTTCAAAGATATTTTCGAAGAAATTTATCAAAATGAATATAAAGCCAGGTTTGATGCTGAAGGCTTAATTTACGAACACCGTTTAATTGACGACATGGTTGCTTCTGCACTTAAATGGAACGGTAACTTTGTTTGGGCTTGTAAGAACTACGATGGCGATGTTCAGTCGGATACTGTTGCACAAGGCTTTGGTTCATTAGGGTTAATGACTTCTACTCTGGTTACTCCTGATGGAAAAACAATGGAAGCTGAGGCCGCCCATGGTACAGTAACCCGTCATTACAGAGAGCATCAAAAAGGCCGTCCGACATCTACAAACCCTATTGCTTCTATTTTTGCATGGACAAGAGGTTTAGAATTCCGTGGTATATTAGATAATAACCAGGAATTAATAGACTTCTGCCAGAAACTTGAGCAGGTTTGTATTGAAACTGTAGAAAGTGGAAAAATGACCAAGGATCTTGCCATTACTTCAAAACCAAAGGTTGAGCACGGAACAGATTATTTGTATACCGAAGAGTTTTTGGATGCTATTGATCAAAACCTGAAAGCAAAATTAGGATCCTAGTAATTTAAACATATCTTATTTAAAAAGAGGCTGATTCAGATTTGAATCGGCCTCTTTTGTTATTATTTAAAGTATATTTGAAAAGCAACAATAATAATTAATGGATAATTTATTAAACCCGGCTGTAATCTGGTTCATTATAGGCTTTATACTCTTCTTACTGGAGTTTGCCGTACCCGGACTGATTTTATTCTTCTTTGCCATTGGAGCATGGGTGGTAGCCATTCTTTGCGCTTTGATAGGAATATCTATAAACGTCCAGCTTTTAATCTTCGTCCTAATCTCGGCATCCAGTGTCCTGATATTCAGAAATTCGTTAAAGAAGATATTCTGGTCGCAGAAAAAATCAAGTTCTTTCATAGAAGATGAATTTATAGGAAAGACAGCAAAAGCAGAAACAGCAATTTCTCCGTCGCAAAACGGAAAAGTAGAGTTCAGAGGTACAAGCTGGGAAGCTCGCTCTGAGGACACTATTGAAAAAAATGAACACGTAACTATAATAGGAACTAATAGTATTGTATTAATTGTAAAATCAACTAAATCATTATGACCTCGTCTACAGTAATTCTCGTTATTCTAATTTTATTCTTATTAATTGCCTTTCTCTCAACCTTTAAGGTAGTACCTCAACGAAGTGTGTTTATTGTTGAACGGCTGGGAAAATATAGCCGCTCGCTGGAAGCTGGCTTTCATATTCTGATTCCTTTTATCGATAAGGTAGCGTATAAGCAAAACCTTAAGGAGCAGGCAATAGATGTGGCTCCTCAAATTTGTATTACCCGCGATAATATCGCTGTAGAAGTTGATGGTATTTTATACCTGCAGGTTGTTGACCCTCAAAAGGCGTCGTATGGAATTGATAATTATCGTTTTGCTGTAATACAAATTTCGCAAACTACCATGCGTAGTGTTATCGGAAAAATGGAACTAGATAAAACTTTTGAAGAAAGAGAAACGGTAAACGCAAGTATTGTTGAAGCGGTTGATAAAGCAAGTGATCCATGGGGGATTAAAGTTTCGCGTTATGAAGTGAAAAACATTTCACCACCTCAAAGCATAAAAGATGCTATGGAGAAACAAATGCGCGCGGAACGTGAAAAAAGAGCACAGATTGCAGAATCTGAAGGTGATAAACAAGCTAAAATAAACCGCGCTGAAGGTGAGAAACAAGAACTGATTGCCCGTTCTGAAGGTGAAAAGCAACGTAAAATAAACGAAGCCAGCGGTAAAGCTTCAGAAATTGAAATGATTGCAACAGCTACTGCAATCGGTATCAGGGAAATTGCAAAATCCATCAATGAAGATGGTGGAATGAACGCTGTAAATCTCCGTATAGCTGAACAATATTTAACTGAGTTTGGCAAACTGGCCAAAACTAATAATACCATGATTGTTCCGGCAGACCTGTCTGATATTGCGGGAGTAATTTCTTCCATTACCTCCGTTGTAAAAAAACCAGGTTTGGAAATCCCAGGAAATACACCGGGAAGAAAAAGTTAATCCCGTTTGATTTTAAGACATATAGATGAAAGCATTTGCATCAGCGCAAATTCTTTCATCTTTTTATTACACCTAAACCTACAACTCTTTATTAATATGTTTTTAATTATTCTCGGTGCTTTCATTTTCATCGCAAGTTTTATAATCTCTAATCAGGAAAATCAATCAGCACGCTTTGCGCCTATAATCCGGATTGCAGGAGTGGTTGTTATGTTAATTGGTTCTTTAAGTTCTATGTTTAAGGTGATAGAAGCCGGGCAGGTAGGCGTTAAAACTGTATTTGGGAAAGTAGACAACGATGTTTTATACAGCGGATTAAACATCATTAATCCAATTGCAGAAGTAACTGCTTTTGATGTTAAAACACAAAATTATACCATGTCGGCAGTTCGTGAAGAGGGCGATACAGACGGCGCTGATGCATTACGCGTGCTTTCCGCCGACGGGCTGGAAGTGATTATTGATCTATCTGTATTATTCAGGGTTCAGGCAAGCTCTGCGCCTGTTATTCTTCGCGAGATTGGAACCGATTATCTTGAAAAAATTGTGCGCCCCGTTACCCGTACTGCTATCAGAGACAATGCAGTTGCGTACGACGCAGTAGCTTTATATTCCAGCAAACGGGATGAGTTTCAAGCTAAAATTTTTGAAACTATCAATAAAAGTTTTTCTAAACGCGGTTTAGAACTGGAGCAATTACTGGTCCGTAATATTACTTTGCCGGCTTCGGTAAAAGCAAGTATCGAATCTAAAATAAATGCAGAGCAAGATGCACAAAAAATGACTTTCGTGCTTCAGAAAGAACGCCAGGAAGCTGAACGTAAACGTGTAGAAGCGCAAGGAATAGCGGATTATCAGAAGATTTTATCTACAGGCTTAAGCGACAGACAGCTTCAGTATGAAACAATCTTAGCTCAAAAAGAAATCGCGAAATCTCAAAATGCTAAGGTTATTATTATGGGAAATAACAAAGGAACACCTATTATATTAGGCGGAAACTAATTCACACTTCCTTTATTTTAATTTGATTATTTATTCTAACCAAATATTTTTTCGATCTATTGCAACTATTATATACAGATTTCATCTAAGTATGAAACCTGTATATAAAACAATTAAATGAAACCCTTACTGCACCTATCCGTTTTATTATTTTCTCTTTCCTTGCATGCGCAAACCATTTCCGGTAAAGTAACCGATGAAAAAAAAAACTCTGCTGAATTTGCATCCGTATTGTTATTAAAAAGTGCAGATTCTACTTTGGTAAAATCGGTATTAACAGATATTTCAGGAAAATACGCTTTTAATAATACAGCCGCTGGCAATTACCTGATTGCAGTTTCTATGATTGGCTATCTAAAAAGCTATACTCCCGTTCGGGTTGATAATAAAGACATTACTATCCCGGATATACATATAAATCCGGCTGGCTCGGTTTTAAAAGAAGTTAACATTACAGCAAAAAGACCTTTTTTAGAGCAGCGCCCGGATAAACTGGTAGTAAATGTTGAGGGCAGCGCAACTGCAGCCGGCTCTACCGCATTAGAAGTTTTGCAAAAGGTTCCGGGACTGATTGTATCCAACGATAAAATCACCATGATAGGTAAAGGCAGTCCTGTTATTTTGATAGATGGCCGGGCATCGCAATACACAGATATAACTCAGGTTTTAAAAGATGTAAGTGCCAGCAATATCGATAAAATTGAGGTAATTGGTAACCCCGGCGCCAAATACGATGCTGCAGGCGGTGCCGTGATAAATATCATTTTGAAACGAAATGCAAATTTAGGAACCAATGGAAGTGTAAGCCTTTCGGGCGGCATGGGTTTGTATAACAGAGATAAAGATTTTGTGGATCGCAATTTTTATCGCCTGAATCCATCCATAAATATCAATCACCGCAAAGGAAAAATCAACTCATTTGGTGGTTACAGCTATTTCCAGCGCAATCAATACGATCGCAGTACTTTTAGCCGTATTATTGACGGCAAGGAACTGGTGCAGGAAAATTATTCGCCAGGCGATGGTAATACTCATAATTTTAATGTTGGGATGGATTATTATGCCGACAAGAAAAACACTGTTGGATTTATTTTTCGCGGAATGGTACGCGAGGGATTAAGGGAGGCTGAAAATAACACTAATGAATTAGACGGTGCCGGAGGGCCTTTAATCGGTTCGTTTCAAACATTAAACACCACCAATAGTAAACGGAACAATTTCTCCGGAAATGTAAATTGGAAACATAGCTTTGATACGCTCGGCACCGATTTAAACATGGATCTGGACTATTCAAACTTTCATATTAAGAATAATAGCACTATTAATACTACCGAAGGCTCGACAAACTATATCAATAATCAGTTGATTGATAATCCTGTACAATTCGCCGTGCTAAAGATAGATTACACACGGTATTTAGGAAAGAATGCGTCGTTAGAATCCGGAGTAAAATCGAGCATGGCAACGATAAACAATTATCTTACTTATACCAGAGGCGGGATTGTTGATCCGAACAGAACGACTGATTTTAAATATCTGGAAAATGTAAATGCCCTGTATACATCTTTTCAACATAAACTAAACAAATGGGAATTTAAGGGCGGATTACGGGCAGAACAAACTATTGCCAATGGAGAACAGGCAAATGACGAGGTATTGGATAGAAATTATATTCAACTCTTTCCTTCCTTGTTTGTCACGAGAGCTATCAGTTCCAAGCTATCAGCCGTTATACAATACAGCAGGCGCGTAAACAGGCCAAGCTTTCAGCAGCAAAATCCTTTTATTGAATATATAGATTCACTTACTTATACACAAGGGAATCCAAGACTGAAGCCGGAAACTGCGGACCAATACAAATTATCTATAACTTATGAAAATCAGCCATTTTTTGCACTAAGTTATAATAATAAGCACGATGTAATTTTTGATAATGCGCCAAAGCAAGATGGAAAACTTACTTACACAACTGCAGAAAACTTAGGTATTTCTGACAATTTTGCTGCCGAACTTAATTTCCCTATTAAGCTGGGTAGTAAAATAAGTGGTTATGGCGGTAACCAGGTTATCTACAACCGATACCAGGCCGACTATCTGGGCGGAACCTATAAGCAAGACAAATGGAACTGGCTGGCTTACTGGCAGGTAAACTATAAGCCTACATCATCGTTTAGTTTTGAAGTATCAGGCTACTACCTTACAAAGTTTTTAAATGAGTTTATAACTATCGATAACCTGGGAAGCCTCAACTTTGCTGTACAGAAAACCATTCTGAATAAGAAAGGGAAGCTAAGCTTAAATGTGAATGATATTCTCTTTAGCGACAAGGTATCGGCTGTTATTCAATATCGTGAAATTGACCTTCATTTTAAACAATATTACGAAAGCAGGAATGCCCGGCTAAGTTTTAGCTATTCATTTGGGAACCAAAAACTTAAAGCAGCACGCACGCGAAAAACTGCTTCTGAGGATGAAGCAGGCAGAGTGAAAGACAAATAGAATTGGATTTGGTAGACGATAACGGAGCCCCCCTCAAATTCTAAACGATGCGTCACACTGATTTATTCAGTGACTGTACTTTAAAAGGTAGTGCTTTGAGAGATACTGAAATAAATTCAGCGTGACATAAACTTTTGACAGCATTGTTTTCAATCACTTGGGTACCTCTTCAAGCACTTTCCTGTACATTAATTACATTGGAAGATTCCAGGTATTCCTGACAATTGAGAATGGTCAAACGACTATTTAAAATCTCAATATGTTTTGTTTCAGTGTGATAATAAAACTGATTATTACCCCGAAAATGCTCATTATGACCTAATTTGATTTCCTGATGCAATTCTTCTAAAGAACCATATCGTTTAAAATTGCGTTTCTGCCCGTGACGTTTAAATAGGATATACATACACTGATAACAATTAATAACTGAATTTGTGGCAACAATTTAAAAATGAGGTGTTTTTGTTTTCTAAACCGGGTAGTTTTTCCTATATTAGTTTCACTGGTGCAAATACTACCGTTATTTATACTTGTTAATTAATTTCAAGAATATGCATATCGAATTATCTGCAAAATATAAGTCAGGCTTAAACAATATTATTAGAAACCTGGAAATTGATGCGCATCTGATTAACTCTTTTAATGCCAGCGGAGAAACGATTACACTTTCTGCAATTCGCGAGGATATAGAACGAATTCTTGAGGCCAGTGAAGATGATTTCAATTCCGCTGAATCCACTGATGCGAATCCCGTAACATTAGAAGACTTAAAGAATATTTTAAAGGACCAGCTGGCCGATATTGTATAGACAAGTCTACACCATAATTTCCATATTCATCAAAAAAACCACCCAACATTCCTTGTCCGGCAACATTGTTAGCATTCTGGGCATATCCTAAGGTACCCTCATACTGGTCCGGCTCGAAATTCTCAGATGCATCAAAAAGAAAGAATGAGATACCATCTGCTTGAGTTCCGCCATAGGTGAAATATTCAAACTCGACTTTAATTAGAAAACAGGCATAGTGATCTTATCTACTCATAGAAGGGTTATATCCCATGTCCTTATAATAATTTCATCCTGATGAAATGAGTGTTCCAGCCGTTTTCTGCAATCCTGCCACCAATTCTTATCCAGGATATCTGCCATTATCTCATAAATAATAATATCATCTTTTACGGTTTTTTCGCCGTTCTCCTTCCAGAACCCCGAAGCTGGCGAACGGGTATAAGCGGTAATGCCACCATATTTTTCTGTAAATTCATTACGCAGGTTGATATAATACTCCTTAGGGAAAGCCTCGCCATTCTCATTAAATATCGGCAGTAAAATTTGTATAGTATGCATACTCTTATAACAATGGTTATGAATATAGAGTTTTAAAAGTAACGAAGCTAGGCAGAACTGGGATTACACCGCAGCTGAACAAGCAATGTAGATAGCTATCTTTCTGCATGCTGCTATAAATTGTCTATCATTTAAGCTCTTTTAACAGAGTTTTTACAATCGCTACGTCTGCTTCTGCCCAATCTAAGGCTAACAGCTCATCTGAATTACACCAGCGGTAAGCCTGATGTTCCTTTAAAGTAATTTCGCCTTCAGCAATATGGCAGATAAAAGGAATTAAACGGATAATTTTGTCATCGTATGCATGAAGATTGGAGGATAAATCTGAGATAATTTTAATGCTAATATCAAGTTCTTCCTTTATTTCGCGAATCAGCGATTGCTCCGGAGTTTCACCCCACTCAACTTTCCCACCAGGAAATTCCCATTTATAAGGTAAAGGCATAAAAGCGCTGCGTTGAGCAACCAGAATCCTGGCATCGTTGTCGATAATTATAGCACAGGAAACATTTATCATGCAATTAAGATATTTAATAGTTATTCCTTTAATACCATATCGATACACATAACAGCCGCTAGTATAAGTAACCGGGCTTTATCATTTGGAGGCACAACTTCACTAATCTCTAACATATAATTATCTGCCGAAGTAAATAACTCGCGACCCAGGCCAGCCCATTTTTTACGTACCCTGGCCAATTCCATATCGCCCTTGCTAAAATTGAATTCCCAGCTGCTCCATTTACCTTTTAAGATGCAGAGTGTTTGGCCCATAGTATCCTGAACTTCGAACTTTCCGCCTATGGAAAGCATTCGCTGACGGAATCGGCCGATTAAAACCTCGTTATGGTCGAACACTTCTACTACAGAGCGAAAAATGGTAACTCCACGTTTTACACGAAGTACAGGCACACCGTTTACATCAGTAATCACAATATTAAACGGCGTTTGGGTTTTATAATCCGTAAAACGAAAGATTTTGGTGAAAATCCCCAGGTCGGGTTCGCGGCAAATCATTAAAGTTTGCTGAGTTTCCGGATCAATAATATCGTAATTATTAGCAGCTTTAAATATCCCACGGTGTTCTTTTACGAAAAAAAGGTTTTTGTTTAAAACAGGATTCATGATTTAGGTTTAATGGCGACAAGGTATTTATTTTTTTACAGATATGCATTTAATCAAGGTTTCATGTTTCTTTTTGCAAAAACATGCGGCGGGATGTTTAAAGTTTGTACTCAATAACATAGAAATTTTTAATTTAGGCTTTTTAAACAGAAACTATGATTATAATAGCCGACGGAGGTTCGACCAAAACAAACTGGTGCCTTTTAAATGATGAGGGACAAAAAATATATTTTAACACAGAGGGTTATAATCCTTATTTTGTTGAAGGCGACTATGTAATTGAATCGTTGAGAAAGAATCTCCCTGAAGATCTACAATACGATAAAATTACTGAAGTTAACTTCTACGGTGCAGGAGTGCATAATGAAGAAAAGGCACATGAATTAAAAGAAGCCTTTCAGGTAATTTTCCATAGCAGTAAAATCTTTGTTGGTCATGATTTACTTGCAGCAGCCCGTGCATTGCTGGGTACAAAAGCCGGTTTCGCCGCTATTTTAGGTACGGGAACCAATACCTGCTTATACGACGGAAATGACATTAAATTTCAAATTGATTCTGGCGCGTATATTTTAGGCGACGAAGGAAGTGGTTGTTACATTGGCAAAAAACTACTTATTGATTATTTAAGAGGGTATATGCCGGAAGCTGTAAGAGCCAACTTTTGGGAAACATATAAACTTACTCCCGACGATATACAGGAGAATGTATATTCAAAACCTCTGGCAAATCGTTTTTGTGCTCAATTCAGCAAATTTGTTTATGATAATACTGCCAATCTGGAATACACGCATAATCTGGTAAAAACATCTTTTCAGGATTTCTTCAAAAACCTGGTAAGCCACTACCCTAACTACCAGGATTATGAATTAAACTGCATAGGTTCTGTTGCCTATAATTTTCGTAATGTTCTGGAACAAGTTGCAAGTGAATATGGAATGAAGCTGGGAAGCCTTATCCGTTCACCGATAGATAATCTGGTGAAGTTCCATATTGAACATCCCTCTACATAATTTATAGACCTGTAAGGTTTTGAGAACCTTACAGGTCTTTCTTTTTAAGTCTTTTGCTTTAAGAAGCTTACTCCTCTTTCATAAAAGAAAGTTCTTTCTGAAAAAGCTTAGCATATTTCCGCCTGTCGAATTTATATAAGGTAGCGGCCCGGTAAGATACCCCGCGTTGCTTCTCGTCCAATTCTTTCAGAATATCATAATTCAGCATTTTCTTTCTGAAATTCCGCTTATCCAGTTTTTTGTTCAGAATCGATTCATACACATGCTGCAATTGAGTAAGTGTAAACTTCTCAGGCAATAATTCAAATGCAATTGGCTGATAACTTATTTTTCTTCTGATTTTTTGAAGGCTTTTTTCAAAAATAGCACTATGATCGAACGCTAGTTTTGGAAGTTCGGATACAGGATGCCAGAATGCTTTTTTAGCATAGTTGGTAATAGGCTTTAATTCTTTATGGCCTGTAAGCCTTATCATCGCATAATAGGCTACAGTAATTACCCTTCCATCCGGGTGACGATCCACTTCGCCAAAAGTGTAAAGCTGTTCCATATAAATATCACGCAACCCTGTAAGCTCATAAAGAATCCGTTCTGCTCCAACGTCAATCCCCTCGTTATGTTCTACAAATAAGCCTGGCAATGCCCACCAGTCTTTAAAAGGCTCTTCATTACGCTCAATTAAAAGAATTTTCAATTCACCATCCTGAAAACCGAAGATGACACAATCTATTGTAAATACAGATTCGAATATGGGTAACGTTGGTTGCAAAATATTGGTTGTGCTTTAAATATAATCCTTTACTACAAAGGTGGAAAAAATAATTGCATTATTTTTACTTAGTGTAAAAAATACACGCTATATTCGTAAAATAAAATATATCACTTGAGTTCAATAAATAAAATAGGAGTTTTTACTTCTGGTGGCGATGCTCCCGGCATGAACGCCTGTATACGTGCAGTAGTAAGAACCGGTTTGTATTTAGGCAAACAAATAGTTGGCATACACCAGGGCTACCAGGGTATGATTGATAAAAAATTCAGTGACATGGATTCCAAATCGGTTTGCCATATCATTCAGCAAGGTGGCACCATTTTAAAAACTGCCCGTTGCCTGGAGTTCAGAACACCCGAAGGGCGTGCTAAAGCTTACCAGAATTTGAAAGACGAGGGCATTGATGCCTTAGTTGCTATTGGCGGTGATGGTACATTTACCGGCGCCGAGCTTTTATCACGTGAATTTGACATTCCGGTAATATGCATACCAGGCACTATCGATAACGATTTATACGGTACAGATTTTACATTAGGGTATGACACCGCTACCAATACGGTAATTGAAGCGATAGATAAGATCAGAGATACTGCTGCCTCTCATGACAGATTATTCTTCGTTGAGGTAATGGGTAGAGATTCTGGCTGTATTGCACTTCGCGCAGGTATCGCAGGAGGTGCTGAAGCAATTTTACTTCCTGAAAAGGAAACCGGAATTGACGATCTAATTGTAAAGCTGGAAGCCGGAGCTGATAAAAATAAAACTTCCAGTATTGTTATTATTGCTGAAGGCGAAAAAAATGGCGGCGCCTATAACGTTGCTAAACATGTTAAAGAAAAATTCAATTTTTACGATATTAAAGTAACTATTCTGGGCCATCTGCAACGAGGCGGTTCGCCCAGTAGTTTTGACAGGATTCTTGCCAGCAGAATGGGTTATGCTGCTGTAAATGCGCTTGTAGCCGGCGAAACCAGAAAAATGGTTGGTTTAAAAGGCAATAAAATGCAATTAACGGAGCTAACAGAAGCTATCAACAATCATTCTTTCAATTTAGAAGAGGATTTAATGGAAATGTCGTATATCTTAGCACTTTAAATGATAGCAGTGGTGTATAGCGGTTCACGGTTTGCAGATTGGAAACTTTCCGACAAAGGCGAAGTTATTTCTAATTTTAAAACCTCAGGAATTAATCCTTTTTTTAACGATGAAAAATCGATAACACACCTGCTGAATAAAACGAATGAACTGATATACCATGCTGAAGAAATAAAACGTATTTATTTTTACGGAGCAGGTGCATTTTCTAAAACACGTCAAAAAATTATTGAAGGTTCTTTTACCAAATTCTTCAGATACAGTAAAGTAGTAGTAGAAAACGATTTAATGGCTGCGGCTATCGCAACTTGCAAAGATATGCCTGCCATTGTGGGCGTTATGGGAAGCGGCTCTAACGCCGCGTATTTTACAGGAAAAAGAATTAAAGAGAATAACTATGGCTTAGGCTATGCTCTGGGAGATGAAGGGTCGGCAAACTGGATGGGCAGAATGCTTTTAAAAGATTTTTTAATTGGCAGCATGCCAGAAAAGTTTAAACAAACTTTTCTTCATAAATTCTCGTTAGATAGAAAGCAGATACTTGATAAAGTTTATAAACAACCTTATCCTGTATTGTTTTTAAGTTCATTTACTGATTTCTTACTTGACTATCAAAAAGAGGAATATGTAAAAAACCTTGTAATGACCGGATTTAAATGCTATTTTGAAACGTATATTATTCCTCTGTCAAAACAGTATCCAAATATACCCTTACATTTTGCAGGAATTGTTGCCTCTGACTTTGAAGTCTGGCTAAGGGAAGTTGCAGTAGAATACGGATTCGATATAGACATGGTGGTTAAAGAACCTATTTATAACGTATTAGATTATTACTCGAATAAAAATTAAAATCACATGGAAATCCAGAACCATAGGCTAATTTAGCCCATAAGACAGGATATCCATCACAATTAAAAACAAATAAATAACAAGAAAATGAAAATTGGAATTAACGGTTTCGGCCGTATTGGCCGTTTAGCTTTTAGAGCAGCTTCATTACGTAGTGATATAGAGGTTGTTGGCATTAACGACCTGGTAGAGCCAGATTATATGGCCTATATGTTAAAATATGATTCAACTCATGGAAAGTTTGAAGGAACTGTAGAAGTTAAAGACGGACATCTTGTGGTAAACGGCAAAACAATTCGTGTTACTGCTGAAAAAGATCCGGCAAATCTTAAATGGGATGAAGTTGGTGCAGAAGTTATCATCGAATCTACAGGCTTATTCTTAACTCAGGAATCAGCTGGTAAGCATATTCAGGCTGGTGCAAAAAAAGTAGTTATGTCTGCTCCTGCAAAAGATGACACTCCAACATTCGTAGTGGGTGTAAATCATAAAGAACTTAAAGCAGATCAAAATATCGTTTCAAACGCATCTTGTACTACCAACTGCCTTGCTCCTATTGCTAAAGTTTTAAATGATAAATTCGGAATTGTAGAAGGATTAATGAGTACAATTCATGCCGTTACTGCAACTCAAAAAACTGTTGACGGACCATCTGCTAAAGATTGGAGAGGTGGACGTGGCGCTTACCAAAACATTATCCCATCTTCTACAGGTGCTGCAAAAGCGGTGGCTTTAGTTATTCCTGCATTAAAAGGTAAATTAACTGGCATGTCTTTCCGTGTACCGGTTGCAGACGTTTCTGTAGTTGACTTAACTGTTAAATTAGAAAAATCAGCTTCTTACGAAGATATTAAAGCTGCTATGAAAGAAGCTTCTGAAGGTGAACTCAAAGGTATTTTAGGTTATACTGAAGATGAAGTAGTTTCTTCTGATTTCGTAGGCGAAACCCGTACTTCTGTATTTGATGCAAAAGCTGGTATTGCTTTGAACGACAACTTTGTAAAAGTGGTTGCATGGTATGATAATGAGTGGGGATACTCTAACAAAATTATCGATCTTGCTCAATTAGTAGGTTCTTTAAAATAAGCTACATTAATATAATAAGGAAAGCCCTGTAATTTTTTTACAGGGCTTTTTATTTGCTTAATATTTTGGATTATTACCAGAATTTGGCCGTCCTGTTAAATCTTTTTAATACTATACCAGTTAATGGAGGCAAGTTTATAGCTGCAGATTGAGGTTTACCCTGCCAGTGAATGGGCTCAGACGAAAAATCCTGCTGCAATTCAAAACCACTGCCATAATATTGCTTCTCATCAGAATTAAAAACCACCTGCCAGTCGCCGTGATGCGGCAAACCGATACGATAATTCAAACGTGGTACAGGAGTCATATTTAAAATAACGACCAGCTTTTCATCTGCCTGATTGCCCTTTCTACAGTAAACCAATACTGATTGCTCTGCATCGTTTACCTCAATCCATTCAAAGCCATCCCATTCAAAGCTCTTTTCATATAATGAGGGCTGGTTTCTGTAAAGATTATTTAGCCCTTTTACCAACTCTTTCATTCCTTTATGAGGAGCAAACTCAAGAAGATGCCAATCCAGAGAAAGATTTACGTTCCACTCGGAAGTTTGTCCGAACTCATCGCCCATAAAAAGCAATTTAGCACCTGGATGAGTAAACATATAGGTATATAATAAACGAAGATTAGCAAAACGCTGCCATTCATCGCCCGGCATTTTATAAATCAAAGATCTTTTTCCATGAACCACTTCATCGTGCGAAAGCGGAAGCATAAAGTTTTCTGTAAACGCATAGACTGTACTGAAGGTAATCTGGCTATGATGGTATTTGCGATGAACAGGATTTTGTTCAAAGTATTTTATAGTATCATTCATCCAGCCCATCATCCACTTCATACCAAAGCCCAGGCCACCTGTAAATACAGGCCGGCTAACTCCGGGAAATGCAGTTGATTCTTCTGCAATGGTTTGCACATCAGGAAACTCCGCATAAACGGCGATATTAAATTCTTTAAGCAAACTTATTGCTTCCAGATTCTCTCTGCCGCCAAACTTATTTGGAATCCATTCTCCTGCTTTACGCGAATAATCACGGTAAAGCATGGAAGCTACAGCATCTACCCTTAAGCCGTCTACATGGAAGCGATCTAACCAAAAGAGTGCATTACTTATCAGAAAAGATCGTACCTCATTTCGTCCGTAATTAAAAATATACGACTTCCAATCGGGATGAAAGCCTTCTCTTTCATCGGCATGCTCATACAGATGTGTTCCGTCAAATTTATATAAGCTATGTCCATCACCTGGAAAATGCGAGGGAACCCAATCGAAAATTACACCAATTTCATTTTTATGAAGCTCTTCTATCAGGAACATTAAGTCCTGAGGAGTTCCATACCTGGATGATGCAGCAAAATAGCCAGAAACCTGGTATCCCCAGGAAGGATAAAAAGGATGCTCCATAATAGGCATAAACTCTACGTGAGTAAAGCCCATTTCTTTAATATAAGGAACCAGACGCTCGGCTAATAAGCGATATCCCAGAAAAATATCGGGGTTTTCGGGACTGCGCATCCATGAACCTAAATGGATTTCATAAACAGAATAAGGCTGACTTAAAGAATTGTTTACATGCCGGTCTTTCATCCACTCAGCATCTTCCCATTCGTACCAGGTATCCCAAACAATAGAGGCTGTACGTGGCGGCTCTTCCCAGCGTAATGCATACGGATCGGATTTTTCCAGCTCTTCACCTTCGTTAGAACGAATAGCAAACTTATACACTTCGCCATTACCAATATTGGGAATAAAACCTTCCCAAATACCAGAGCTGTCCCAACGTACAAATAATGGATGCGACTGCTTGTTCCATCCGTTAAAGTTCCCTATAACCGAAACAAATTGGGCATTAGGAGCCCAGACTGCAAAATAAGTACCTGTACGGCCCTCAACTTCCATCACATGAGAACCTAACTTCTCATATAATTTATAATGTTTTCCGGATCTGAATAAATGAATATCGAAATCTGTTAACCTTGAGAAAACCTGTACGCTATTGTCTAAAGGTTTATTCACCTCTGCTGTCTGAGCCTTTTCAGGCATTAGAGATATTTTTTTAACCGACTTCGTTTTCTTTTTATTCTCCATTATCTCAGAACCTGAATCTCTTTAAAGTTTTTATTGGCTTTTATTATAACACGTTTATGCTCATCAAAGTTTAAACTTTGATCTTGTTCTTTTCCATCTATCAAAACTTTTGATGGTTGGAATGGCAAACCGATAAATTTGAGCTCGTACGTTTCATAGTTAGGTGTATATAATCCTTCGGAACTTTGTCTGATATGAAATGATTCTGCATCGCCCCTGGCTACAAACTTCTTTTCCGTATAAATATCCTGTTCGTAAGCAAATGTATCACCGTGATCTTCATAATAGAATGAATTTACTTCGTAATCTGAGTAATAGAGCTGAAATTTTATTTCATCCATTGGTTTTTCGCCTACATATTGCATTAAGGGCCATTCGGGAATAACAGAACCGGCCTTTACAAAAATTGGCAAGCTGTCAAGCGGGGTTAAAATATTGTGTTCCATGCCGCCTTCCATTAATTCATGCGACCAGTAATCGAACCATTTTCCTTTAGGAAGATACACCATCTTAGATTGCTGGCCAGGCTGAAATACCGGTGAAATCAGAATTTTATCACCGAATGTAAATTCATCTTCACGATTTCTGTTTTGAGGTACATCCTGCTCCAACATAACCATTGGCCTTAGTATCGGGAAACCATATTTATGATGTTCCCAATAAGCAGAATAGATATAAGGCATAAGCCGATAGCGCAATTCAATAAACTTACGGTTTATATCCTCATATTCCTTACCAAAGCTCCAGGGTTCGCGCTCACGGGTATCGCCGGCAGAATGCGCACGCATAAATGGCGAAAAGACTCCCAATTGTATCCAGCGTGTAAATAGCTCGCCATCCGGTTCGCCTGTAAACCCTCCGATATCTGTACCGCACATCGAAACACCCGATATAGATAGGCGCTGACATTGAATGGAAGCCAGTTTTAAATGATCCCAGGATGCAAGATTATCGCCTGTCCAAACTGAAGAATAACGCTGTACGCCAGAATAACCTGAGCGGGTAATGGTAAAAGGACGCTTATTTTTAAATAGTTTTTTTAAACCGTCGTAAGTAGCGCGCACCATTTGCATACCATACACATTATGCGCTTTGCGATGTGAACCCCGATGGCCATCATACTGATGCCTTACATCGTTAGGAAATGAACCGGAACCAAAAACTGCAGGCTCATTCATATCATTCCAAACACCAGCCACGCCATCTTCCACTAATCCTTTAAATAATCCGCCCCACCATTCTCTGACTTCCGGATTGGTATAATCCGGGAATTGGCAGCGTCCCGGCCAAACATGGCCCTCCATAAAATAGTCATCGCTACGGCGACAGAAATACTTTTTCTCTTTACCTTCTTTAAAAACCCAATAGTTTTCATCAACCTTAATTCCTGGGTCAATAATTACTACCGTTCTGAACCCATCATCCAGGAGTTCTTTAATCATCTTTTTTGGATCAGGAAAATATTTTTTATTCCAGGTAAAACAGCGGTATCCATCCATATAATCTATGTCCAGATACAGCGCATCACAAGGAATTTTACGCTCGCGGAAATTGCGGGCCAGGTCTTTTAATTTACTTTCAGGATAATAGCTCCAGCGGCATTGATGATATCCTAAGGCCCATTGTGGCGGCATAGGATGAGTTCCGGTTAAACTATGATAGCGTTTAACAACATCCATCATGTGTGGTCCGTGTATATAATAATATTGAAGTTCGCCACCATCGGCCCAGAATGAGGTTTTATCAGCATCCTGATGAGCAAAATCAAAATGGGTTTTATAGGTATTATCAAAGAAAATTCCGTAGCTCACATCTTCTTTAACACCAATATAAAATGGAATAGCTCTGTATAAAGGATCCTGATCGCGTGCAAATGAATAAGTATCTGTGGCCCAGTTCTGAAAACGCTTGCCGCGGATATTAAATGTAGTGGGCTTATCGCCCAAGCCGTAAAAAGATTCATCGGCACTGCATTGTTTAGTACAATAAACGTAATATCCTCCAAAATCCACGTTTTCTTCCCAGTGCATAGTAGAATAATCACTGTTAATCATCTTACTTGAGTTATCTTCAAAGGAAATCAGAAAGTCCTTCTTATCAATTACACAAGCAACCGTATTGGTTTCTACACGATAATTTTCATCAGTTTCTTTAAATGAAAATACAGTAGCACGCTCTTCTAATTTAGGAACAGCATAGGAAAACTCGTCCAGAAAAGTTCCATGCGGCGCTAATTTTACACGAATAATTTCATCACTGACAACCCGAATCTCAACCTTGGCGCTTCCGTCACTAAAATAAAAACTATTGCCCTGCTGCGTGTACTCTTCCACGCTCTGCAGGTATACTTTTTCTATAGGCTTAAGACCAATAATAGGATTGTTAACGTGATGTACCCCTTCCTCTAATTGCTCTATACTAAACTCTGGTAAATCCGGCAATTCCTGTAAAGGATCTTTCTCTTCTGTCATGCAATTCCAATAACATGCTGATAATCTATAGCGTCGGATGACATTATCAGCCCTAAAAATATTAACCCTTATTGAACAGCTATAGATGTTCCTGATTTAAAGGCTTTGATTAACACTTATTCTTATGCAAGTATAATTAAATACCGCTTCTAAATATAGAAAAAACTGTTGAAACACATATTGATGCTGATGATATGATGAGAATTTAAATTAAACGAAATTACTGCTTATACAATATTACTAAAAGAATAATTCCCGGATTAAACTCAACATATATGAACCGGATATATACATTCGGAAGCTAGAATATTTTTTACGCTATTTTGTTTTAGGCTTTGATAAAAAAAACAAACTAAAATTAATCCTCTGTATCTTTGTAAGGTGACAAGCATTGCACCTTCTGATATTTTTTCTATAAAATCTGATGTGGAATTCGAACGGCTTGCGGTAGAAGTCTTTCACTATCAGGCAGCCGGGAATAAGGTTTATTCCGAATTTGTAAGGATTCTGGGTATTAATAAGGATGCTGTTTCAAAAATAAGCGATATTCCGTTTTTACCTATTGAGTTCTTTAAATCGCATCCTGTTATATGTGGAGATAACGCCCCCGAAATTATCTTTTCAAGTTCCGGCACCACCGGAATAATGCAAAGTAAACACCTTGTAAAAGACCTCTCCATTTACATTGACAGCTTTAGAAAAGGCTTTAATCACTTTTACGGCGATATAAAAAACTATACTATTCTTGCTTTATTGCCTTCGTATCAGGAGCGTGATGGCTCCTCGTTAATTTATATGGTCGACGATTTAATTAAGGCAAGCCAAACCCCGGAAAGTGGCTATTTTTTATATAATCATGATGAATTATATTCTGCCTTATTACGCTTAAAATCGGATAATAAAAAAACCATTTTGATAGGAGTAACTTATGCCCTGCTCGATTTCATCGAAGCGTTTGAAATCGATTTCCCCGAACTCATTGTAATGGAAACCGGCGGAATGAAGGGAAAACGCAATGAAATGATTCGGGAAGAATTACATAAAACATTATGTGAAAGCTTTGGTGTTTCTAAAATACATTCCGAATATGGCATGACCGAATTACTCTCTCAGGGATATTCTAAAGGAAAAGGACTTTTCTCCTGTCCGCCTTGGATGCGGGTTTCTATCAGGGATACCAACGATCCGTTTACACGTTTAGAAACAGGAAAAACTGGCGGTATCAATGTGATAGATTTGGCTAATCTGCATTCCTGCTCGTTTCTTTCCACACAGGATTTAGGCAAAATACATCAAAACAGCCAGTTCGAAATATTAGGCCGTTTTGATAACAGTGATATCCGCGGATGTAATTTATTGATTCAATAACCAGAACCAATGATTTATTCTGCTACTAGTAAAAAGTAATTTTTCTTCCCTTTTTGAGCAATTAAATATTTTCCGTTTACAAGTTTATCAGCAGCTATAACCGCTACCGGATCGGCTAGTTTTTCACGGTTTAAAGAAACCCCGCCGCCCTGAATCATCTTTTTAGCCTCACCTTTTGAAGCAAAGACCTGGGATTTTTCTGCGAGAAGCTCAGTTACATTTATCCCTGCGCTTAATTCTTCTCTTGATAGTTTAAATTGAGGAACACCTTCAAAAACTTCCAGTACTTCCTCTTCATTTAACTGATTAAGAAAGTCTACCGAACCGGTACCGAATAAGAACTCCGAAGTTTTCAAAGCAGTTTGTAGCGCTTCCTCGGAATGTGTGCGGATAGTGATTTCTTCCGCTAGCGCTTTCTGTAAAATCCGTAAATGAGGAGCTGCATCATGTTCCAGCTCTAAGGACTCGATTTCCTCTTTTCCCTTTAATGAAAAAATACGTATCCAGCTTTTAGCATCAACATCTGTTGTATTTAACCAAAACTGATAAAATTTATACGGCGATGTTTTCTTACTATCAAGCCATATTGCCCCACTTTCCGTTTTACCAAATTTAGTTCCATCCGCTTTTTTAATGAGCTGAGTTGTTATCGCGAAAGCGGAGCCAGAACCCATACGACGGATAAGTTCGGTTCCGGTAACTATATTGCCCCACTGGTCGGAGCCACCCATTTGTACCATGCATTTTTTATTTTTCCAAAGCCAGTAGAAATCGTATCCCTGAACTAACTGGTAACTGAATTCAGTAAACGACATTCCGGTTTCACCTTCCAGTCGTTTCTTCACTGAATCCTTGGCCATCATGTAATTTACAGTAAGATGCTTACCTACATCACGTATAAAATCAAGGAAGCTGAAATTTTGGAACCAATCGTAATTATTTACCATTTCGGCACTGTTAGCGCCAGTATTAAAGTCGAGAAACTTTTTTAATTGATTTTCCAGACTGCGGACATTGGTCGTTAGCGCCTCTTCGGAAAGCAGGTTACGTTCAGCAGATTTCCCTGAAGGATCGCCAACCATACCGGTAGCGCCACCAACTAAAGCATAAGGTTTATGTCCTGCGCGTTGAAAATGAATCAGTGTCATAATCTGGGTTAAATGCCCTACATGAAGCGAATCTGCAGTAGGATCGAAACCAATATAACCCGCAACCATACCTTTATTCAGTTCTTCTTCTGTTCCCGGCATGATGTCATGCAACATCCCTCTCCAACGTAATTCTTCAACAAAATTCATATGTATCGATTAAGGCTGCAAAGATAGCAGAATTGAGAAATTAAAAACTGCTTTTACAAAGAGTGTGTTAGATTAGTATGCACGAAATTAAAATAACAGACAGAGAAACGCTTGCGAATAATGCCTACCGGCTCGAACTTTTCACGCTCAACAAATCCAAAAATGGAAAAACCCAAACCCAGAAGCGAGAAGTATATTTCCGGCCGGAAGGCGCCGCCATTTTATTAATAGATGCCGAGAGGCAAACCGTTTTATTAACCAGGCAGTTTCGGTTACCGGTATATCTACAGGGTGAAAAGGAATACCTTCTGGAAGTTTGTGCAGGAATAATAGATGAGGAAGAATTACCGGAGCAAAGTATTGTACGCGAGGTTGAAGAAGAAACAGGCTACCGGATTTCTGAAATAAAAAAAATAGCGGAAGGATTCATGACTCCCGCCTCGGTTACTGAATATGCACACTTTTTTATCGGAAAATATTCTCCAGCCATGAAAGTTAGTGAAGGCGGCGGTAAGGAAGATGAAGGCGAGGATATTGAACTAATAGAAATTTCTACAGGTGAGGCGAAAGATTTGTTGATGTCGGGTACTATCCATGATGTTAAAACCATACTACTCCTTCAATACGCAGTGATTCACAATCTCATCTAATTTCGTATCTTGTAGTGCATTATTTCTCTTGGTAATGGCTAATCAGGAGTTTATGAATTTTTTATCACACTTTTATTTTGATCGGAATACAGAAAACCATAACCAGGTGCTTGGAATAGTATTGCCTGATTTATTGAAAAATGCGAATAAAACCTGGACCATTCACCCGGAGAAAAACGAAGAAGAATATACAGGTTTAAACCTGATAAGCCTCTATACTGGTTGGAAACGCCACATTTTGGTAGACAAATACTTTCATTGTTCCATTTTCTTTTTAGAACATAGCAGAACAATACGAACGGAAATCTTTCCATTCCTGGTCAACTCTCCTGTAAAACCTTTTTTTGTAGCGCATATTGCATTAGAATTAATGCTGGATAGTCTCCTCTTAAAAGAAAACCTTATTACCGCTTCCCGCTTTTATTGGCATCTCGAACAAATTAACAAAACAGCACTATCCAACTTTCTTGAAATTAATAAAATTGACGACCCGGAACGATTCATCCGTTTTTTGAATAAGTTCATTGCATCAGGATATCTGGAGAGCTACCGCGATGCTAACCAGATTGTGAATGCGATTAACGGCATTTGCACGAGGTTATGGATTAAGCCTTTTGATGAAGAACAAAAAATCCGGTTAACAAAAGTGATAGTCAATTATATGATTGATTTGCGAAAAGAGTTTATGATAATTTTTGATGAAATTGAGAAAAAGCTTAGTTAAACCTGCCAAAAGTTTAGAACTTTTGGCAAATTAAATTCTGAGGCGTTCAAAGCAGTCTGCAGCGCTTCTTCAGAATGCCTACGGATAGAAAGCCTCATATCCTACTTCGTATACCTGACTTTTACAACTACCTTTTTAACAATATCATAACCATCAACCTTAATACTTGGGCGATGGGCATCATTCGGAAAAAATATAAACATGGTTCCCGGTTCAGCCACATAAGTGGTGCCTTCTGCAGTATAATTCGCCACATCACGTTTTTCATCGTAAGGTTTAGTAACTGTGGTTTTTGAAAGTGGCGCAACTACTATTCTTTCCTTACCTTTTACGATATACTGCACATCAATCATTTTTCGGTGAGATTCCCAGTTAGTTTGTTCAAATGGCTTATCCGGCCCCTCGGTTACCGAAACGTATAAACTATCACCATCCAAAGGATACTTTCCCGGAGCAAGATTTTCTAAATCTGTTTCTTTAAGATAAGCAAAGGCTTTATCCCACCAAACCTTATTCTTTTTATACTGACTTTCAAATTCGGCTTTATCAATACCGGCATACGGCATTATAGATAATCCATTATACCATTGGCCCTGTTTAAACCATCCGGTTGCAGATTTAGTGGACGCACAACCTACAAATAGAACTGCAATAATGGATAACACGACAAGCTGTACCCTTAAATACTTTTTTAACATGATTTTTAGATTTATATGGAGCACAAGATAAATATTCCATCAGTATTTAAAAGGCAAAATCTTATCTTCGTTGCATGTCGCTTTTTGAAATTAAAGAACGGATGGATGCGCTGGTTAAGGAACTAAATCAGCACAATTATAACTATTACGTACTTGCGCAACCTACTATATCTGATTACGATTTCGATATCAGGCTTAAAGAGCTTGAAGCATTAGAAAAACAATATCCGGAATACCAGGATGAAAACTCGCCTACCCAAAAAGTTGGCGGAGATATTACGAAAAAATTTGAGACAGTGCGCCACAAATGGCCAATGCTTTCTTTGGGAAACACCTATAACGAACAAGATTTAAGAGATTTTGATGAGCGCATCCACAAAGCCATCGGTAGTAATTTTGAATATGTTTGCGAACTGAAATTTGACGGTTTATCCATCAACCTGAGCTACGAAAACGGGAAACTGCTTCGCGCTGTAACGCGTGGAGATGGTACAAAAGGCGATAATGTAACCAGCAATATTAAAACCATCCATCGGGTTCCTAAATCGCTGAAGGGTTCCGGCTATCCGGATAGTTTTGATATCCGTGGTGAAGTATTTATGCACCGGGCAGCATTTGAGCGATTAAATAACGAACGTTTAGAAAAAGGCGAAGTGCCTTACGCTAATCCACGGAACTTTGCTTCGGGTACAGTAAAACTGCAGGATTCTGCCGAAGTAGCCAAACGGCCGCTGGATTGTTTTTTATATTTTTTATATACCGATAAAAATCCCTTTAAAACACATTGGGAAAGTCTGCAGGCAGTAAGCCAATGGGGTTTCCATGTTTGCGAGCACAATAAACTTGCCACCAGCATTGATGATGTATTGGATTTTATTCATTATTGGCAGGAAAAAAGATTTGATTTAAGTTATGATATTGATGGGATTGTTATTAAGGTAAATAACTATAATCAGCAGGAAGAATTAGGTTTTACGGCCAAATCACCACGTTGGGCCATATCTTATAAATATAAAGCCGAAGAAGTAGAAACCGTACTCGAAAGTGTGAGCTACCAGGTTGGCAGAACAGGCGCAGTAACTCCTGTAGCAAATTTAAAACCTGTATTACTTGCCGGAACAACCGTAAAACGGGCAACTCTGCACAATGCAAATGAAATTTTACGGTTGGATTTGCACAAAGGTGATACCGTTTTTGTCGAGAAAGGCGGCGAAATCATCCCTAAAATAATTTCGGTGAATACGCTTAAGCGTACAGTCAATGCTAAACCTATTCATTATGTTGAAACCTGTCCCGAATGCGGAAGCAATTTAATACGAAAAGAAGGGGAAGCGGTACATTATTGTCCCAATGATGAAAATTGTCCGCCGCAGATAGTCGGTAAAATACAGCATTTTATTAGTCGGAAAGCAATGAACATTGATGGCCTGGGCGATGAAACTATTGAAGCCTTATATAGAAAAGGGCTTATTGAACATATCAGCGACTTATATACGCTTTATGAAAAGCCCGATGAATTAAAGCAAATGGAACGCTTCGGCGAAAAATCGATAAACAACATGCTCGAGGGCATTGAGAAATCGAAACAAATGCCATTCGAGAAAGTATTATTTGGCTTGGGTATCCGTTATGTAGGGGAAACTGTTGCACGCAAAATCGCTAAACATTTTAAAAATATCGACAGCTTAATGAATGCCAGTCAGGATGAATTGCTTTCTGTAGATGAAATAGGAACCAGAATTGCTGAAAGCTTGGTTGATTATTTTAACGATTCAAGACATTTGGAACAACTGGAAAAATTAAAACTGGCTGGCTTACAGTTTAAAACAGAAGATAAAGAGGTTATTCTTGCAAGCAGTAAGTTAAGTGGAAAGACATTTATTATTTCAGGCGTTTTCGAAAACCATAGCAGAGATGGGCTTTCGGAAATTATACAATCAAACGGCGGTAAAATCCTTAGCAGTATCTCATCAAAACTGAATTATCTGGTTGCCGGCGATAATATGGGGCCATCAAAACTGGAAAAGGCACAGAAATTAAATATCCCCATTATATCAGACGAGGAACTACTCGCATTAATAAATGAGTAATCTGAAAATTCACTCGTCTAAATTGATAAATCGATGCTAAATTAGCAAAAATTTGATTTTACTAAAAAAGGCTTAAAATAATTAGGAGGAACTTTGTAAAATCTCCAATACACATACAGAATGAATAAATTTCATGGAACAGGTGTAGCTATGGTTACTCCGTTCAATACAGACGGCTCAATAGACTTCGAAGGTTTAGCAAGATTAATTAATTTCCAGATTGCAGGCGGAGTAGAATACCTGGTATCATTAGGTACAACGGGCGAAGCAACTACACTAAATAAGGAAGAAAAAAAGTCTGTTTGGAAATTTACCAAAGATACCGTAGCGGACCGCGTACCCTTAGTTGCCGGAATTGGAGGAAATAATACTGCTGAAGTAATTAACGATATAAAAAGCTTTGACGTTACAGGATATGACGCCATCCTTTCTGTAAGCCCTTATTATAACAGGCCAACTCAGGAAGGTATCTATCAGCATTATAAAGCTATTGCAGAAACTTCGCCATTGCCAATAATACTGTATAATGTTCCAGGCAGAACAGGCGGTAATATGAGCGCAGAAACTACACTCCGCTTAGCTCACAATTTCGACAATATTATTGCGATAAAAGAGGCAGCAGGCAACTTCGATCAGTTCAATAAAATACTCAGGGATAAACCTGAAGATTTTCTTTTTATCTCGGGAGATGACGGTGTTTCATTACCTTTAATTGCAATGGGTGCTGTTGGAATAATTTCTGTCGCCGGCAATGCCATTCCGGGCATATTTTCTGATATGATTCGCTTATGTCTTCAGGGTAAGTTTAATGAGGCACGGCCATTGCATTATAAGATTCTTGAATTTACAAATTCATTATTTCTCGAAAGCAACCCTTGTGGAGTTAAAGAAGCTTTAAAGCACCTCAGTATTTGTAATAATACCTTGCGTTTACCGCTTATTAATGTAAGTAAGGAGTTATCTGCAAAACTCAAAGCAGAGCTTGAAAAATTAGCATAAAAAAACCCGGCTGAAGAGTCGGGCTTTTTTATCTTGTAACAAGAATAAATTACTTACCAGAATTTTTTGATTCCTGAATTTCTAAACGGATAGCTTGTGCAAGGTTTTTTACATCCTGTAAGCCTTTTCTAACGCGAGTTCCAGCAGCACTGTTTGCTTTGTTATAAAATTTGTCTGCATCCGCTTCTAAGCCATTAATTAATTCTTTCAGCTCAGTGAATCTTTCGAATTTTGCCATTGTTAAATAAGTTTAGTTTTTAATGAGTTAATATTTTTTTATAAGCTATAAGCGAATGTAAAGGCTTTTTCTATAAAAAAAAACTATTTGAAAAATAAAAATTCGCTTTTTTAGGATTTTTATCCACAATTATCGCATTATTCACAGCAGTAACGCTATAATTTCTTATAATGAAATTTAATACACCAAGAGTAAACTGCAATAAAAACTTAACCAGACCAGATTCTAAGCAAGTCCGTTCTTATCTTTATAAAACCCTGCATTTAAGCGTTCTCCAACTTCAGAGAAAGCTTCCAGTGTACGCTGAACGTCCTCCAGGGTATGCATTGCTGTTGGTATAATCCGCAACTCAATTAATCCTTTTGGAATTACAGGATATACAACAATTGAACAGAAGATGCCATAATTTTCGCGAAGATCCATTGTTATAGCGGTTGCCTCAGGCAATTCTCCTTTTAAGAAAACCGGTGTAACCATAGTATTGGTTATGCCTAAATTAAATCCGCGCTCACGTAATCCATTCTGCAATGCCCTTGCAATTACCCATAACTTTTCTCTCAGTTCAGGCTGTGTTTTAAGCAGTTCTAAACGTTTACGTAATCCTATAACCATAGGCATGGGTAATGCCTTTGCATATGTTTGAGAGCGCATATTATAACGAAGGTAATTTGTAATTTCTTCTGTTGAAGCTACAAACGCACCTATTCCGGCCATGGATTTGGCGAACGTACCAAAATAAATATCTACGCCATCAATACACTCCTGCTCCTCGTGAGTTCCTGCACCGGTTTTTCCCATGGTACCAAAGCCATGCGCATCATCTATCAGTAATCTGAATTTAAAATCCTGTTTAAGGGCTATAATCTCTTTCAATTTACCCTGTGCTCCAGACATGCCGAACACACCCTCTGTAATTACAAGAATACCGCCACCGGTTTGTTCAACCAGCTTGGTAGCTCTTTCTAGTTGTTTTTTGCAGCTTTCAATATCGTTATGCTGATATACATAACGTTTGCCCATATGCAATCTTAGACCATCAATAATACAGGCATGCGATTCTGCGTCATAAACAATAACATCATTTCTATCCACCATGGTATCAATAATCGACACCATGCCCTGATATCCATAATTCAATACAAAAGCATCCTGCTTGCCTACAAAGGCTGCCAAATCTTTTTCCAGTGCTTCGTGATGGTTTGAGTTTCCAGACATCATTCTGGCACCCATTGGATAAGCAAGCCCGTATTCTGCAGCAGCTTCAGCATCTGCTTTTCGCACCTCCGGATGGTTTGCTAAACCAAGATAATTATTTAAACTCCACACTAAATGTTCTTTTCCGCGGAATCTCATGTGAGGGCCAATTTCTCCTTCTAATTTTGGAAATGAGAAATAACCGTGCGCCATTTTTTGGTGCTGGCCCAGCGGTCCCATATTCTTAGATATTTTATCAAATAAATCCAATTGTGTTTATTTTAGTTATTATTAAATAAAGTAGCGAATTTAGAATTTTAAAAGCTGAATAGCAATTGACTAGTGTTGAAATCGCAAGAGAAATAGGGATTTTTATAGAAAATTACAATTCCGGAATAATAGCGAATGATAATTAAATAGATTTATCAAAACGCTATACGTAGCTAAATTTATAAAATCGGCCTTCTCATAATCCTCAGATGAGTTTTAATTTAACAGATACAAAAAAGCCTTTACCAAATTAATGATAAAGGCTACAACCGTTTTGAGAAACGTTAATCTACATTATCATGCAGAAAAGAGTTATTGGGCCTTATTTCAGTTATACCTTCATCATTTGATAAGGTAAACCGCGAAACCTGCGATTCTGATGAATGAGGAACCTGCTGTAATGCCATTTGCTTACGTTTATAAGCCGGCTCATTTTCTAACTCCTGTAATCCATTTGCTGTACGAAGTTTCATACTTAAATCTTTTAACCGTAAAATACGTTCTCTGGATTTACGCAACTGCTCTTCTATAGATTCGTCAGTTTTATTTTCATCCGGATTATAAGCCTGAGGCTCTGGTTCAGGAATTATCTTTTCTTCAACTGGCTTTACAGTTTCAGGAAGCTGCTCATTAAAATGATATCCAGACTGTTCTGTTTTTAATCCAAATTCAAAGCCGGCTTCTTCCGGTGCCGCAGGTTCTTCTTCCTGCAAGCTATGACGGATGTATTGGGTTTCTGTAGTCTTCTCTTCAGTTATTTTTTCTTTCTGGCTAAAAAATCCGCCAAATAAATCAGACTGAACTTCAGTTGTTTTCATCACCATTTCCTGCTCCTGAGGCTCAGGCTCAGATGCTGTAATGAAAGAATTTACTTTATTTAAAGGCGTAACCATCGGAGCATTTTCGGGTGTCAATAAAGACACTTTACGAACCTGGCTCTTTTCTACCGCACGTTCTTCCTGTGTTTGGAAGCCTGTAGCAATAATGGTAACCGATATTTTTTCTCCAAGTGCTTCATCAGCGCAATTTCCCCATATTAAATCGGCAGCAAGTCCTGCCTCTTGCTGAATGTAGTCTGTAATAATACTAACTTCATCCATAGAAACCTCTTTAGAACCAGAGCTGATATTTAACAGAATATATCTTGCGCCTTCTATTTCGTTATCTTTTAATAATGGAGAAGCCAAAGCGCCTTCAACAGCTTTCAAAGCACGATGTTCGCCTTCTGCAGAATAACTTCCCATAATGGCTACACCACTATTATTCATTACTGTGCGCACATCTTTAAAATCCACGTTAATATATCCCGGGATAGTTATGATTTCGGCTATTCCTTTTGCAGCTGTTGTTAGAATATTATCTGCCTGAGCAAAAGCAGCACTAAGAGTTAAGTTTCCAAAAATTTCGCGCAGTCGATCATTAGATATCACCAGGTACGAATCAACATATTTTTTGAATTCTTCCAGGCCATCTTCGGCTTGCATTTTACGGCGCTTTCCTTCAAAAGAAAACGGCGTAGTAATGATACCTACGGTTAATATATCGAGTTCTTTTGCTGCTTTAGCTATAATCGGACTGGCACCTGTTCCGGTACCGCCCCCCATACCGGCAGTAATAAACAACATCTTAGTGTTGCTGCCCAGCATGCGTTTTATGTCTTCTATATTTTCGATGGCCGAGTTCTTCCCCACTTCCGGAATAGAACCAGCGCCCATTCCCTCTGTAAGACTGGCTCCTAATTGAACCTTGTTAGGAATAGGACTCAATTCTAACGCCTGCGCATCAGTATTACAGATAATGAAATCTACACCGGTAATTCCTTGCCTGTACATGTGGTTTACAGCATTTCCACCGCCACCGCCTACACCAATTACCTTGATAATTGATGACTTTTCTTTTAACATTTCAAACTGCATATCGCTATTAATCAGTTTAGTAGATTATGAATTATTGAATCTATTCCTTGTTGTAATATTAATTAATTTTACACAGACGTTTTCCACAAGTGTGAACATTGTGGAAAAATCGCCAGTTGTGGAAAACTATTTAATATAATCTTCATCCTTTATGTCGTCTTTAATAAATCTTGCTCCTGTCTGAAGTAATTTATCGAACAATCCGTATGATTTTTTACCTTTTTCCGGTTGTGGCTTTTCGGCTACTTTGCCCGGCTTAGCCGACATTAACACCTCTTCAGCTTTATTTATTCCTTTTATTAATAATCCTATACCGGTTGCATACATGGGACTTTTTAAATCGTCGTATACATTTTTGGATAAGACTTCATTCTTAGCCAGGTGTTCGTTTGGATAACCAATGCGGCAATCTAAGCCTGTAACGTATTCTACCAATTGAGATAAATGTTTAAGCTGAGCCCCACCGCCTGTTATTACAATACCTGCAATCAATTTCTTCTCGTATCCGGATGATTTTATTTCATAATAAATATGCTCTATAATCTCTTCCATTCTTGCCTGAATAACATATGCAAGGTTTTTTACCGAAATTTCTTTAGGTTCGCGGCCACGTAAGCCGGGCACACAAATAATTTCGTTTTCTTTATTTTCATCTGCTAATGCAGAACCAAAGCGGGTTTTTAATAACTCCGCCTGATTACGCATAACTGAACATCCTTCGCGAATATCTTCCGTAACGCTGTTTCCTCCAAAAGGAATTACCGCAGTATGGCGGATAATGCCTTCATGAAAAATCGCCAGGTCGGTTGTGCCGCCACCAATATCCACCAGAACAACACCGGCTTCTTTTTCTTCCTCGCTCAACACAGACTCAGATGAAGCAAGAGGCTCCAGAATAAGTTCCTGTGTCTCTAATTCAGCATTTGTTATACATTTCAGGATATTTTTCACAGCACTAACATGACCTGAAATAATATGGAAATTTGCTTCAAGCCGTACTCCTGCCATACCAATCGGATCCTTAATTCCAGGTTCATTATCAACAGTAAATTCCTGTGGAAGAACATGGATAATTTCTTCACCAGGAGGCATAACCAGCTTATACATATCTTCGATAAGCTTATCGATGTCTCTTTGCTGGATCTCGTTATTTAAATCCTTCCGCGTTAATATGCCCCGATGCTGCAAGCTTTTAATATGCTGACCGGCAATACCAACATTCACAATCTTAACATCAACGTTAGATTGTGAGCTGGCTATATCAACAGCTGATAAAATACCTTGCACCGTTTTCTGGATATTGGTTACTACACCACGTGTTACACCCGCCGACTCCGCTTTCCCAATCCCCAATATTTCTATTTTCCGCTGGCCGCTCCTGCGACCAATTATCACACAGATTTTCGTAGTGCCAATATCTAAGCCTACAACAATTGGTGAACCTTTAGACAATGTAGAAGTACCTTTTTCCATAATTAACGTGTTGTTGTTTTTACTGTATCCTGAGTTTTTTTAAGCGAATCTGTCTGTGTTGTCTGTGCCAGAATAGGTTTCGAAACCACTTTAGTGCTATCAATGATATTCCTTACACCGATAATCTGATTCGTATATTTAATATTAATCGTTTTATAGGCATCCCAGCCCACTGCCGGCATTGCCTTTTTATAAAAAGTGAGCAGATTAAGCAGCTTCGTTTCCAGCGAATCTGCGGATCCAAGAATAATCTTATGATTGCCTACCCTTGGAACAATTTCTATTTCGTTTTGCTGATTTACATATAGCTGTTCAATCTGCTCGCGCCATAAAGTGTCCCCTTCTACATATAAAGCCGTTTTGAACAAATCTTTTACAAGTCTGGTTCGCAGTGTATCCACTTTGTTTGCGAATGGCTCCAGGATATATCCGCTTGCAACCAATACATGTGCGGTAAAGTTTACTGACAATGGAACTTTCAGGCCCTTTTTATCAATATAGAAATCCTGATTTGTATAATTTATAATTCGCAAGACAGGCACCCGCTGGCGTATTTTTATATTTATTACTCCATTCATATCTGAAAACACTTTCGCCTCTTCGATATACGGATTGGCTTTTAATGTATTTTCAATCCCATGCAAATCGATATTATGTAAACGGCGCCCAATCAGCGAGCCCGAGTTTTTCAACAGTATTTCGTCAATATCACCACGATCTATAAAGCTATTAATCTCAGGAATAATAACCTTTACATCCTCGCATTTTATCTCATTCTTCTTAATCTCAATAAAACTCATAAGCGTCACCAATCCTCCCAGGCTTATCAGCCAGGAAAATCCGTATAAAATCGCTTTCCAGTTTATTCTCTTAAGCATTATTCAAAATCATTTTTATTGGCTGTACCAATGTATCTATATCTCCTGCGCCTACTGTTACCAGTAAGCCTGGCTTTTCATTTTCGATAATCTGCAAAGCTTCATCCATAGTACATATCCTGCTGGATGTCGCCGTAATATTTTTTAATATCATTTCCGAACTTACGCCCTCAATCGGCAGCTCCCTTGCAGGATAGATATCCAGCAGCAAAAGTTCGTCGACCATGCTTAGTACTTCCGCAAAGCCGGCCGCAAAATCGCGCGTACGGCTAAACAAATGAGGCTGAAACAGCATCGTTAATTTCGTATCAGGATATAAGGATTTCACAGCTGTTATACATGCGCGCAATTCTTCAGGATGATGGGCATAATCATCAATAAAAACATGCCGGTCATTCTTTATAATGTACTCAAAACGGCGCTTAACACCTTTAAAATCCTTTAAAGCAGCCTTGATTTTGTCTGTATCAATACCAAGATATAATGCAGCCTGTATGGCGCCTACAGAATTTTCTACGTTATGCAATCCCGGCAGGCCAAGTTCAATAGTTGCTATTTCAGCGTCTTCAGAAGCGAAATCAAAGAAAAAAGTTCCGTTTTTAATGTTTACATTTTTTGCAGATACATCGGCATTCCCTTTGGCCGAATAGGAAGTTCCACCCTGCAAGGGAAGTCCGGCCGCATGAATCAGTTTTCCGCCTTCTTTTAATTGTGATGCGAAAAGCTGGAACGATTCTTTTACCGACTCGTCGCTTCCGTAGATATCCAAATGGTCGGCATCCATAGAAGTGATGATGGCAATATCCGGATGAAGGGTTAAAAACGAGCGATCGTATTCATCGGCTTCAACTACCATTACCTGATTATCGCCAAACAAAATATTTGTATTATAATTAGATGAAATACCACCCAAAAATGCCGTACAATCAAAGCCGGAATGCTTAAGGATATGGGCAACCATGGTAGACGTAGTTGTTTTTCCATGTGTACCGGCAACCGCCACCGTAAACATTTCTTTACTGATAATACCCAATACCTGCGAACGCTTTTTTAAATCAAAGCCTTCATCTTTAAAATAATTTAAAATGTCAGAATCTTTAGGAATAGCGGGAGTAAAAACAACCAGGAGCGACTCAGGATTACCAACAAAATCTGCCGGAATCTCTGCAACATTATCGGTAAAACTTATACGTATCCCCTCATTAATAAGCGTATTTGTTAAATCGGTTTTAGTACGATCATAACCGGCCACTTCGCACCCCCTTTTATGGAAATAACGGGCAAGTCCGCTCATGCCGATACCGCCTATACCAATTAAATACACTTTTTTAATGTTCTTCAGTTCCATTTTACACCAGGTGAAACGATAAGCTTCCCTTATTTCCTTGCTATTTTTAAAACTTCTTTTGCAATTACTTCATCAGCATCAGGCAATGCCAGTTTGCTGATATTGTTTCCTAATTCTATTATCCTTTGCCGATTGTTTAATAAGTTCAATGCTTCATCAATCAGCTTTTCTTCAGCGTTTAAATCTGTTATTAAAACTGCTGCGTTTATTTTCACCAAAGCCGATGCATTCATGGTTTGATGATCTTCGGCCACATTTGGCGAAGGAACCAGGATAACGGGCTTTCCAACCACACACAACTCGGCGATTGTGCCTGCTCCGGCCCGCGAGATGATTATATCTGCAGCAGCATACGCCAAATCCATACGGTTTAAGAACTCCGTTATGCGAATATTTTGATGTTTCTTTTTTCCAACCTGCTCAACAACTGATTGGTAATAATACTTTCCGGTTTGCCAGATTAACTGCACATCTGCATCAATCAATTTCTGTAAGCCTGCAAGCATACTTTTGTTTAAAGTTCCCGCACCCAGACTTCCGCCGGTAACCAGTATAGTCTTTTTTGCGGGTGATAATCCAAAAGAATTAATTCCTTCTTCCCGTTTACCGGCAATATTAACAGACTCTTTCCTGATAGGATTTCCGGTCAGCATCAATTTATCGGCCGGAAAAAACCGCTCCATTCCCTCAAATGCCACGCAAATCTTTTTAGCAGTACTGCCCAATCGTTTGTTTGTTATTCCTGCATACGAATTCTGTTCCTGAATTAAATAAGGAACATCCATTTGTCCGGCTGCATACAACAATGGGCCCGAAGCGTAACCGCCCACACCAACCGCTATATCAGGTTTAAACGATTTAATTACCGACCTGGCTTTCCATAAACTTTTTAAAATCTTAAAAGGCAAGGCTATATTTTTTAATAAGGCTTTACGCTGTAAACCCTGAATATCCAGGCCAATTATTTCATATCCGGCAGCAGGGACCTTTTCCATTTCCATTCTGCCATTTGCGCCAACAAAAAGTATTTCAATAGCAGGCTCTATGCGTTTTAGTGCATTAGCAATAGAAACCGCAGGAAATATATGTCCTCCGGTACCACCTCCGCTTATAATTACTTTTGTTGCCATTTTATTTAAGCCTCATTTCTTTTAAAGAAGACAGGTTCTATTTCTTATTAATTTTTATGCGTTTGCACATTGAATCATTTTGCGCATCTTTTTTTTCTGCACATTATCCCTACCCCATTGCGGGAATTTCTCCAACAACAACTTTCTCTCCACCTTCAAACAAGCCGTCTTTCTGGTGTTTTTTCTCCTCTACATCTCTGCTTACACTCAGAATAATTCCAAATGCAACACTGGTAAACAGCATAGACGTTCCTCCCATACTTACCAGAGGCAAAGGCACACCCGTAACAGGTCCCAAACCTACCGCAACCGCCATATTAGCAAAAGCCTGTATGGTTAAACTGAAGCTTAAGCCCGCCGCAAGCAACGCCCCAAATGCCTTTGGACTAGCCGTTACAATTAAGATACACCTGTAGAGAAAAACCAGATATATCAGCACCAGGGCAACGCCTCCAACCAGCCCATATTCTTCAATAATTAAAGCGTAAACAAAATCTGAGTATGGGTGAGGCAAATAATTCCGTTGCGTACTGTTACCCGGGCCTTTTCCCATTATTCCACCGGTTGCAATGGCAATTTTTGCCTGGTCGGCCTGAAATGACTTATCCGCATCGGCCTGTTCGGGATGTAAGAAAACCCGGATACGGGATTTATATGTTTCACGTCGCGGGCCTAGTAAGACCACACCAGATAATAAAACCAATCCGGCAATACAAACAATTGAGATTTGTTTAATACTAATCCGGCCCATAATAAGTAATAATATACTTACTCCAAAAAGCATGAGGGCGGTGGATAAATTTGCAAGCGCAATTAATATAAACACTACGCATACAGATCCCATAATAGGAAGAAATGCTTTTTTTACGTCTTTGATATTTTCCTGTTTACGGGTAAGCATTCTGGCCAAAAAGGTAATTAAAGCCAATTTTGCCATATCCGACGTTTGGAATGTTTGGGTAGTGAAAGGAATAGTTACCCACCGGCTTGCATCATTAATTGTATTACCAAAAATCAATGTATATAATAGCAGGGGAATGGTAATAACCATCAACAGCTTTGAAATCCCTGCATAATAACGATAGTCTAACAAATGAGAAAAATACATCAACGCGATACCTCCCACGATGAAAACAAGATGTTTCATTAATATACTTTCAGCACCAACCCCACGCTTATACGCCAGCGTACCGGTAGCGCTATAAACAGCAAGCAAGGACCATACTGAAAGCAGAATTACAATCAGCCATATCCAGCGGTCGCCTTTAGTTTTATTTAGTATAGCGTTAAACATCTTTCATTTTAAATTTAAAAGGTTAAAGTCCTGCATTTCTTAAAAGAAGAGGAACCTTTAATCTCCTTATTAATTTCTATATCTGCACATTTTATCAGCAGCACATCACTAAAGTTCTCTAACCGCAGCTTTAAACTGATTTCCGCGGTCTTCATAATTTCTAAACAAATCAAAACTTGCACATGCAGGAGACAGCAATACGGTATCACCTTTATGGGCTAAATGAAAAGCGAGCTGCACCGCTTCAGAAGCCGAAAAAGTATTTACAATAACTTCCACGTCATCTTCAAAAGCATCGTGTATACGTTTATTATCTTTACCTAGGCAAACAATCGCTCTTACCTTACTCTTCACAAGGTCGCTTAACATGGCATAATCGTTTCCCTTGTCTACTCCGCCAAGTATCAGAACCACATCTGTTGTCATACTCTCCAGCGCATACCATGTAGAATTGATATTTGTAGCTTTGGAATCGTTAATAAAATCGATTCCGGAGATCCGGCCGGCATGCTCCAGGCGATGCTCTATATTGGTAAAACTACCCATGCTTTCGCGAATGGATTCGTTTCGGAGCTCGAGTACTTTAGCAATAATACCTGATGCCATTGAATTATAAATGTTGTGTTTACCCTGTAATGCGAGTTCGTTAATCGACATGCTGAATAGTGGTTGATTTGCCAGGTTTATATGAATTGCGTTATTTTTAAGATATGCGCCCTCGGCCAGCTCCTTTTTTATAGAAAAAGGATAGGCTTTAACGTTAAGATTGCGGTGCTGTAAGCTATTTACTGTTTCGATATCATCGGTACAGTAAATAAAAACATCATCGGCAGTTTGATTTTGAAGAATACGGAACTTAGAGTCGGCGTAGTTTTCCATTTTATAATCGTACCGGTCAAGGTGATCGGGAGTGATATTTAAAAGCACGCTGATATCGGCTTTAAACTGATACATATCGTCCAACATAAAGCTGCTGATTTCGAGCACATACCAATCAAAGTTCTCTATGGCTACCTGCCTTGCAAAACTCTGTCCGATGTTTCCGGCAAGACCAACATTAATACCTGCATTTTTAAGGATATAATAGGTAAGCATGGTGGTAGTGGACTTACCGTTAGAACCAGTTATACAAATAGTTTTGGCTGTACTATACCGTCCGGCAAATTCAATTTCTGAAATCACAGGAATACCTTTAGCTTTTAGTGCTTGTATTATTGCTACTTTATCTGGTATACCCGGACTTTTAATTACTTCTTTAGCCGAAAGAATAAGACTTTCTGTATGTTTTTCTTCTTCGTAAGGAATTGCATTCTGACAAAGCTCCTGTTTAAATGAATCAGAAATCTCTCCTGCATCAGATACAAAAACATCAAGGCCCTGCTTTTTTGCTAATATAGCTGCACCAGTACCGCTTTCGCCGGCTCCTAAAATCACTATGTAATCTTGCTCTGCCATTAGCGTAGTTTAAGAGTTACAATGGTTAATATAGCCAGAAAGATTCCTATAATCCAGAACCGGGTAACAATTTTAGCTTCATGATAACCCGTTTTCTGATAATGATGGTGCAAAGGTGACATCAGGAAAATCCGTCGCCCTTCGCCAAAACGTTTTTTAGTATACTTAAAATAGGAAACCTGCATAATAACCGACAAGTTTTCTACCAGAAATACTCCGCAAAGAATAGGAATAAGCAATTCTTTACGGATCATGATCGAAAACACAGCAATTATTCCTCCAATAGCTAAACTTCCGGTATCGCCCATGAAGACCTGCGCAGGATATGAATTATACCATAAAAAGCCCACACAAGCACCCAAAAAGGCGCCTGCAAAAATTACCAGCTCGCCCGAATTTGGGATATAAATAATATTTAAATACTGAGCCATAATGGTATTGCCGGAAACATATGCGAGAATTGCCAGTGTTGCGGCGATAATAGCCGAGGTACCGGTAGCCAGCCCATCAATTCCATCGGTTATATTGGCGCCATTAGAAACAGCCGTTATAATAACAATTACGAATAAAAGAAATACTACCAGCGCGTATTTCTCATATCCTTCGCCCAGGAATTTTAATACTTTAGCATAATCAAATTCGTTGTTCTTATAGAATGGAATATTGGTTTTTGTAGATTTTAAATTCTGGGTAAAAATATACTGATCTCCTTTTTGATGTACCTCTAATGGCGCCACATTGGTGGTTGGCAGTTTAACCTGCTGCCGAACTACAATGCCAGGATGGAAATACATTGTCCAGCCTACAATTACCGCTAATATTACCTGGCCCAGAATTTTAAACTTGCCCGCCAGTCCTTCTTTATCTTTTTTAAATACTTTGATATAATCATCCACAAAGCCAATAAGGCCTAGCCAAACAGTGGTAATAATCATCAGAATGATATAAATATTATCAAGCTTGGCCAGCAACAGCGTGGGCACTAAAATACCTAACAGGATTATCAAACCACCCATTGTAGGAGTTCCCTGTTTCTGCATCTGCCCTTCTAAACCGAGGTTCCTTACTGTTTCGCCTACTTGCTTGGCGCGAAGAACTTTAATCAGCTTATTACCATAAATAGTTGTAACCAACAGCGAAATAATAATTGACATGGCCGTACGAAACGAGATGTATTGAAACACCCCCGCTCCGGGAATATCATACGCTTGGTCTAACCATGTAAATAAATAATATAGCATATTGTTATATGTGCAAATGGGTTTTATGTGTAGATATGCAGATTTTTTGCATATCGCATATTTTAAATTTAAAAGCAGAGGTTAACACAGTAAATCGCAGCGTCATTCTGATATGAAGAGACATCCGATTAAATATATCCGTGTATACCAAATTCCTTATCATCAGTTTTTTGTGTTTGCTATAATCTTACCTAATACCTTTTTTAAAACTAATACCTGATTTAATATCAATGGTCAGGGATATTTTTTATTGTTTTATCTGCACATTATATATCTGCCATCACTTCATTAAGGGTATTTTTATCGTCGAAAGGGTATTTCACTCCGTTAATTTCCTGGTATTTCTCATGTCCTTTTCCGGCAACCAGAATAATATCTCCCGGTTTAGCTAAATGACATGCCGTCCGTATTGCTTCTTTTCTATCAGGTATTGTTAAAACCTTGCGGCGATTATTAGGCATTACACCTGCATCCATTTCCTTAAGTATTTGCACCGGGTCTTCGCTGCGCGGATTATCTGAAGTCAGGATAACTTTATCACTCCAATCGCAGGCTACCTGTGCCATCACCGGGCGCTTGGCTTTATCTCTGTCGCCACCGCAACCCAGCACCGTTATTACCTGCTCCGTTCCTTTACGTATATTCTGAATAGTGCTTAATACATTCTGAACGGCATCCGGAGTGTGCGCATAATCAATCACGCCAATAATTCCGTTTGGAGATATTATATAATCGAACCTTCCTTCTGCACCATGCAGGCGACTTAAAATGGTTAATACTTTGGCAGTATCCTGCTCTAAAAGAACAGCAGTACCGTAAACAGCCAATAGATTGTAAGCATTAAAACTGCCTACCATTTTAAACCAAACTTCAGCAGTATCGAAATTCAGCAGTAAACCGCTAAATTGATTTTCTAAAATTCTTGCTTTAAAGTCTGCATCATTTTTAAGTGCATACGTTTTTTTATGCGCCGCAGTATTTTGAAGCATTACCTTCCCGTTCTTATCATCAGCATTTACTAATGCAAAGGCCGATTTATCGAGGCTATCAAAAAATGCTTTTTTAGCCTTCAGATACGCGTCGAACGTTTTGTGAAAGTCCAGATGGTCGTGTGTTAAATTGGTAAACACAGCACCTGTAAACTCAAGTCCTTCTATCCTTTGCTGAACTACCGCATGCGAGCTTACCTCCATAAAACAGTAATCGCAGCCTGCATTTACCATATCCGCCAGCAGTTTATTTAATACAAGCGGATTTGGCGTAGTATGCGTAGACGGCACAACAGCGGTATGCACCTGGTTCTGAACCGTAGAAATAAGTCCGGTCTTATATCCCAGATCCTCAAACAACTGATACAACAAGGTTGCAACAGTCGTTTTGCCATTTGTTCCGGTTATTCCCACCAATTTTAAATCTGCAGAAGGATTATCGTAATAGTTAGAGGCAATATGGCCCAATGCCTTGGCAGAATCTGATGTTTGAATATACGTTACCTGATCGTTTATGATATCAGGAAACTCTTCGCACACAACTGAAGAAGCGCCCGATGCTATCGCCTTTTCAATAAAAGCGTGGCCATCTGTTATTGTCCCGCTTACGGCAACAAATAAAGAGCCCGGTGCAACCGTACGGGAGTCAAAGCAAACCTCAGACACAGATCTATCAGCCGATCCATGTTGGTTCAGAATTCTTACTCCGTTTAATAGTTCTTTTAAGCTCTTCATTATTCCAGTTCAATTGTAATTGGATATCCTTTTACAATTCTGCTTCCTGCCTGCAGAGATTGGGTTACAACTCTTCCGCTTCCTTTAACCACCGGTTTAAGTCCTGCATTACTCAATAAAAATATAGCATCTCTTAAACCCATACCGGAAACATCCGGAACAGATTTAGGATCGATTTTCAACTCGCTAACAGCTACACCATTATTAGTATCGATAACGTTCACAAATTCGCTGGTGGATGCAAACAATGATTTTATTCCCAGGGATTTGTAAACATTTTGGGTGGCTTTTTTATAACCAGCCTTGGAAGGCGGCATTTTTGTATTTCCGACTAACTTTGAAGGTTCAACCCGGTTATACATATCCACATCATTGGCATAAATTTTATCAGCAATTTCTCTAAAAACCGGACCGGCAACTACCGCTGCATAATATGCAGGCTTAGGATCCTGAATTACAACAATCATAGAATACTTTGGATTGCCGGCAGGAAAATATCCGCAAAACGATGCCTGATATTTTCTGACACGATATCCTAAGGTACCGTTGGCAACCTGAGCTGTACCGGTTTTACCAGCAATTTTATAAAGAGGATTCCGTATAATATTTCTTCCTGTTCCTATCTCTACCACACCCTCAAGCATTCCCTGAAGTTTTCCTAAGGTTTCATCAGAACAGATTTTATCTTCAATAATCCTCGGAGCAAAAGTTTCGATAGTATTTCCCAGGCGTTTAATTTCGCGGACAAACAAAGGCGCTACCATCGTTCCGTTATTTGCTACTGCATTATAAAATGTAAGCATTTGAAGCGGGGTCATTTTTAATTCATAACCATAGGCCATTTGAGGAAGCGTTAACTTGCTCCAGCTTTTACTGCTGGGCGTTTTAATTAAAGGCTCGCCCTCGCCTGGAATTTGCAATCCCGCCTTTGTATTTAAATGCAGTTGATACATCCGGTCTGTAAATTGACGCGGATTTTCGCTATAATGGCTGTAAACAAGCTTGGTTACTGCGGCATTAGAAGATTCTTCGAAGGCCTGCTTTACAGTAATAACGCCTGTTCCCAAATGCGAATCCTTTATTGTTTTAAGAACCCTGCCCTTATGATATATCTTAAACAAGCCACCTTCGCTGTCTACAAGTGTACTGGTGTCTGCTTTTTTATCTTCCAGGAGTGCGAGGTAAGATGCGAGCTTAAATGTTGAACCAGGCTCTGCACTTTCTGCAATAGCATAATTAAACTTCTCAGCATACTCGCCTTCGGAAACACGGGTAAAATTCGATATTGCGCGGATTTCTCCCGTTGCAACTTCCATCACTATCACACAACCATGTTCTGCGTTACTTTTAATTAACTGCTTACGCAGGGCGCTTTGTGCAACATCCTGCATATTAATATCTATCGTAGAAATAATGTCGGCGCCTTCCTTTGGAGCAATCTCAATATCCTTATTAATCGGCACCCAGGTTCCACCGGCAATCCTGCGCACCAATCTCCTGCCACTCTCGCCGTCTATGTACGCACTATAGGCGCCTTCCAGGCCAACCGGCTTCACATTTTCGTTTTTATACCCGATAGTTCTGGCGGCAAGCGATTTAAACGGGAAAATCCGCTTGTTCTGTTGGACAGCGATTAATCCACCTTGATATCTTCCCATATTAAATATCGGAAACTTACGAATCGCAGCAAGCTCCTGGTGCGACACCCTGCGTTTTAATAACTGGTACCGGGCTCTGTCATTCCGGGCCTCGCGCAGCATTTTAGAATATTCTCTCCGACTTTTATCGCCGAAATAGTTGGAAAGCCTTTCGGCAAGCGAATCGACCTTTTCGTAGAAAACTTCATTTTTGGCTATCCCGCCAGCCAGCATATCCATTCGCAATTCGTATTCAGGAACTGAAGTAGCCAGCAAACTTCCGTCTACCGAATAGATATTGCCCCGAACCGCTTCAACATCTACATATTTGGTAGATAAGCTATCAGCCATGGCCGTCCATTTTTTGCCTTCAGAAAACTGCAGATGAAACAGCTTGAATAAAACTGCAAACGCCAGCAATACAATCAGCCCGAAAGCGATGTAAACGCGCAACAATATGTCAGTCCTTATATTCATTTTTATTGATCTCTGTCTCAAAAATTAATAAGCCCTTACCGGACTTTTTTATTTAGCTTACTGCTCTCTTACTATAATTTTTTTTGGTGGTTCAACCGGTTCTTTTAAACCCAGGGTATCCACCCGTTTTGCCACTTCTGTTTGTGTACTTTTAAGCATTAAGTCGGCTTTTAACGTTTTATAATCCCAACTCAGCTCTTTAACCTCTTTACTTAACTTATCAATTTCCCTGATGTTCTTTTCTGCAAAATGCCTGTTAGCGATATATACCATTGCCAGCATTGCCAGAAAAACTATAAAAGGCATCATTTGAGTAGCAGATTCTTTCGAAACAACCCCTTCTGTAAGCAAGGCTGTAAAGAAGTTTTTAGGTAACTGTGCCTTTTGTTTTAATTCTGGCTCAGGTCCCTTTTCCTCTTCTTCCTCTATCTCTTCTCTAAAGCGATTACCCATTTTAATTTAAAATCAAAATCACCAATCAATTATAAAATACAGCCGTCGGCTACATTATCAGGAATCAATTAATGCAGACGGCATACACCGCCTGCATTACCCTTTCCCTCTTTATACTTTTACTGCCACACGTAATTTTGCACTACGGGCACGGTTATTCATTTTTATTTCTTCATCCGAAGCAGTAATTGCCTTGCGCGATACCTGCTCAAAAGGCTTTATCTGATTACCAAAAAAGTCTTTTTCTACTTCGCCTCTGAATTTCCCCTTAGCTATAAAATTCTTTACCAGGCGATCTTCTAGCGAATGATAAGACATCACCACCAGCCGGCCCCCTACTTTCAATACTTCAGCAGCCTGCATTAAAAAATCCTGCAATGCTTCTAATTCCTGGTTTACCTCTATTCTTAATGCCTGAAAAACCTGGGCCAGGTATTTATTTTCTTTTCCTTTTGGGATTAGGCGACTAATCGCTTCTTTTAATTCTGCGACAGTTTCAATGGAACCATTTAAACGTGCAGTTATAATCGTTTTTGCCAACGATTTTGCATTTTGGATTTCTCCGTAAATGCCAAAAATCCGATGCAAATCTTCTTCTGCATAAGAATTAATAACCTCTTTAGCTGTTAGAGAAGAAGACTGATCCATTCTCATATCCAAATCCGCATCGAAGCGGATTGAAAACCCCCGCTCCGGCCGATCAAACTGGTGCGATGAAACACCCAGATCGGCCAGAACGCCGTCTACAGGAATTGCGGCATGCAGACGGCAATTGTTTTTCAAAAAACGGAAGTTCTGATCTATAAAGGTTAACCGATCATCGTTTGGAATATTTTGCTGAGCATCTGCATCCTGATCAAATGCCAGAAGGCGCCCATTTGTATTTAAATGTTTTAAAATCTCCCGCGAATGCCCGCCACCGCCAAAAGTTACGTCTACATATACACCATCAGGCCTGATATCAAGCCCTTCGATACATTCAGCAAGCATAACAGGATTATGATATTCAGACATTATCCCTCCTTCCTGCACCGCCCATTACCTCTTCGGCAAGGTTTGCAAAATTATCAGGCTCATTGTCAAGCTGAGCATCATAGGCATCTTTTGCCCATACTTCTATTTTATTAAACTGAGAAGAAAGAACCACCTCTGCAGACATAGCGGCGTACTCCATTAAAGATTTCGGCAGCAGTATCCTTCCGGCAGCATCCACGGAAAGTTCTGTAGCACCGCGCGTAAAGTACCGGATAAACTCTCTTGTCTTCTTTTCGTACTGGTTTAACTTACTCAAATCCTCTACAATTGTATCCCACTCTCTCCTTGTATAAATTACCAGATGTTTCTCAAATCCACGATTCATAACCAAACCTTCCCGCTCAGCATCAGGCATTTGCTTGCGCAAACCAGCCGGAAGCATTAGCCTTCCCTTGGCATCAAGTTTACATTCAAATTCGCCTAAGAAATGAGACATTCAGTTTTACGGTTTTTATGTAGAGTAAAAGTAAATACTTTTCCCACTTTTCACCACATATTACCACAAAAAGTTTTCAACAGGTATTTTGTTTTTATTATAAGAAGGAAATTTCGCTGAAACTTCAAAACAACACTTTTTGAAAATGAGTTTTTATTGCAGCTCGGGGACTCCGGAATAAAAAACATCCGGCAAAAACAGAGTGCGATAAGTAACTATTTTATTACATCCGCGTAAACAGCTCATCTTTAATTTTTTATTGAACCAACAACCTTATCACGAAGCACATGCATTCAATAATCTGCAAAAGCAAAGCTGTCTTTTTGACTATCATCGCTTTATGCTTAATTATTCTTCCTGCCTACGCTACAGTTTCTATTACTGCAGCTACAGGAGGGAATACTATACCGGCTGATAAATCTGAAGGAAGCTCGGCAAGTAGCTTTACTTCCTTAGGTGATATCACTATTACAAGCAAGGCAAGTAGCGACTTTGCCCTTAACCAATCCAATGTTACTTTTGTATTATCTGCACCGGCAAACTGGATATTTAATACTGCTTCCGGCTCAGTTTTATTTGCCGGAACTACCTTAAGTGCTGCCTCAATAAGCGTTACGCCTTCTGAAATTACTGTTACCTATAGCACGACTGCAAGCGCTGCAAATGATAATTCGATTACGATAAAGGGAATCCAGGTAAAGAGCACCTCCAAAGCCATTCTTCCCTCTGCAACTATCAAAAGAACTGCCGGCACAGGAACAATTTCAGGGTTTACTAATACCGGAACAGTGAACTGCGGAACCTTACTTCAAATACCAGGCGCCTTAAAACAGCTATTGATATTGTTGCCCGGCGAAATTGCTGCACCTGGCACAGAAACGGGAAAAACGAATCTGGCCTCACCACAAGCTGCGGGCACACAGTTTTCCTTTACGGTTTATGGCGTAGATGAAAACTGGAACAAAGTTTCTTCTTCGCCTGCAAACGCAATCAATATTAGCTCATCCGACAATAATGCCGCTCTGCCCTCTAATGCAAACTTAGCCACCACAACAGCATCCAAGAGTTTCAATATTACACTAAAAACTATTGGCAGCAGCACCATTACTGCCACAAATGTGAGTAATCCGGGGATAACAGCCGATGTAAGTACGGTTGCGGTTTTAGCCGGTAATTTTGCCAGACTTCAACTATTACTACCCGGGGAAACTGCTAATCCCGGATCTGCAAACGGAAAAACAGGAACGCCAACCGCTCAAACGGCAGGAGTGCCGTTTAATGTAACCGTTAACGCAGTAGATGCAGCATGGAACGTTATTCCGGTTACGGATATAATTAAAATTACAAGTACCGACGTAAATGGCGTACTACCTGCAAATGAAGCCCTGGTATCCGGAACAAAAATTCTTAGCGTTATATTAAAAACTGCCGGAACAAAAACCCTTACAGCCACCAATGTAAGCGATGGCTCAAAAACAGCCAGCACCAGTCCTGCTACTATTGCTCCTGGCACCTTTGCAAAACTTCAGCTATTGCTGCCGGGAGAAGCTGCTTCCCCCGGTTCTGCAACCGGAAAAACCGGAACACCAGGCGACCGCCTGGCAGCCGCAGGCTTTAATTTTACTGTAAATGCGGTAGATGAATTCTGGAACAAAGTTAGCTCTGTTACCGATGTCATCCGCATTACCTCATCTGACTTATATGCCACTTTACCTGCCGATGCGGCATTAAGTTCGGGCACTAAAACAAATTTCAGAATTACTTTAAAATCACCTGGCGAACATACTTTAACCGCAACCAATATTACCAATGGATCTATGGTTAATACCAGCGCTACGGTAATGGTGACATCAGGTAGTTTTTCCAGGCTGCAACTTTTACTTCCCGGAGAAACCGCAGCGCCGGGAACCACTACCGGAAAAATCGGGACGCCAACGCCACGGGTTGCCGGAGTGCCTTTCACGATAATTGTAAATGCAGTAGACGCTGCCTGGAACATTGTAACAACAGCGACAGATGAAGTTAAAATCACTTCTAAAGACGTGTATGCAGACTTACCAGCAAATGCCAGCTTAGTATCAGGAACATCTGCTTTTACGATTACTTTAAAGACAGCAGGATCAAGGACAATTACCGCGACCGATGTGAGCGACGCGACGAAAAAAGCAAATGCGAGTCCCGCTTTTACAGTAAACCCAAATACTTATACCGGGCTGCAATTACTCCTTCCCGGCGAAACCGCCGTACCCGGATCGCCAACCGGAAAAACAGGGACCCCATCTACACGATTAGCCGGCACCTATTTTTATGTTACTGTAACTGCGGTTGATGCTTACTGGAACAAAATCAATACAGTTACGGACCTTATACATTTCAGTTCTACAGATAATACAGCTATTCTTCCTGCCGATGCGGCTTTGGTCTCCGGAACAAAGACCAATTTCAGAATGACATTCAGAACCATTGGGCAGTATACCCTTACTGCAGGCAATGTAACAAACGGTGCAATTACACCATATACCAGTCCGCCGGTTACCGTAACAGCAGGAACATTTTATAAATTACAGGTCCTACTTCCGGGAGAAACGGCTGCGCCCGGCAGCCCGACAGGAAAAACAGGAACACCAATTGCTCAAACCGCCGGAATTCCGTTTAATATTACGGTGAACGCAGTAGATGACGCCTGGAACGTAATATCATCAGCAGCACCCGATATCATTAAAATTACATCCACAGATGTAAATGCTGTTTTACCCGTCAACTCAACACTTCCTTCCGGGACAAAAACATTTACAGTAACGTTAAAAACGGCAGGTTCCAAAACAATCACCGCAACCGATGTTACCAATGGCGCAATAAAATCAAATGCTAGTCCCGCTTTTACAATTAACCCCGGAGCTTTCTCGCAGTTACAGATATTACTTCCTTCAGAAAAAGCAGCGCCAGGCACATCAGATGGAAAAACCGGAAATCCGGGAACGCCTGCCAGAGGCATATCTTTCAATTTTGTTGTAAATGCAGTCGATGATTATTTTAATAAAATCAGCACCGCCACCGATTTCATTACCTTCAGCACTTCTGATGTTGCTGCTACCAATAAATCTGCTCCTAATTCACTGGTAGCCGGAACAAGGACCTTTACCATCCGGCTTAATACTCCGGGTATTCAAACCATAACTGCTACAACCGGGACATTGAACACTACGGTTTATTGTGATGACGCAGTTAAATTAAGCGCCATTACCGATTATTTCAGGAGCATCACCAGCGAAATCGGCGATGAACCGGCAATCTGGTCGGATCCTGCAACCTGGCAAAGTTCCACGGATGGTTTAACCGACTGGCATGCGGCTACCCTGGCTCCGAATGCTAATTCGAATACTATCAGCATTCAAAATGGCCATACCGTTACCGTAGCATCGTCGGTAACTGCAGATCAAATCATCGTAAAAGAAGGCGGCTCTCTTTTCATTAAGTCTGGGGTAACTCTCACGCTTGCTAATGGCGCGGGAACAGACATGGAGGTTTGGGGAACAGTATTAAACTCTGGCGCTATTAATACCACTGACGGTAACCTGGTTTTCCAAAGTACCGGAAAATATCAGCATTTGTATACTACCAGTGCAGGAACTATTCCTTTATCTACATGGAACGAAGAGTCTACCTGCGAAATCAGCGGTTATACGAGCTCTGCCGGTACCATTGGCGGTGCCAATCAAAGCTTTTATAACTTAATATGGGATTGCCCTAATCAGAATACTACATCGGGCCCTTCTTTTGGCGGAACTTTTAATGCAGTCAATTTCAGCGTGGTTTCGACAGGCACCGGCGATCTAAAGCTCGGAACCGTTTCAGGAACCGTAAATATCAAAAATTATAATCAAACAGGAGGAACCCTCACCTTAAATAGCAGTAACAGCACCGTATTGACTTTAAATGTATCGGGCAATTTTTCTTTAAGCGGAGGGACAGTGCAAAAAGGGACCGGTTCAGGAACCGGGAAAATCAATTTCAGCGGAACCGGCATACAGCGCTTCGAAAAATTTGCAGGCACCATTTCCGGAGCGGTCGATTTCACAATAAGTAACGGCGCAAAAGTAGATTTAGGAACATTTGTTCTGAACGGTTCTTCGGCAATTTTTAATCTGAATGCCAGCGGTACCATTATTACAGCGAACGAAGAGGGGCTTGCCGCAAGCGGCTCCAGCGGTTCTATACAAACCGCAACAAGAAATTTTAACACTGCTGCAAATTATATTTACAATGGCGATGACGCCCAAGTTGCAGGTACCGGATTACCTTTAACTATTAACAACCTGACTATTAACAATCCCGCCGGCTTAAGCATGCCTGCCACCTCTGCCAATTATACCATTAACGGACTTCTTGAAATGAACGGCAATCTGAATATGGGAACCAATAATCTTGTTGCCGGCGCCGGATTCAGCAACAGCGGCCCGGGAATACTATATACACAAAGCGGCTCTGCCACGCCTCTATCTGCCAATAAAACCTGGAACGTTGGAATAGAATACAACAGTACCGAAGCACAAACTATTGTTCCGGGAACCTATTCAAATATTTCATTTTCTGCCGATGGGATAAAAACCAGCAGTCCGGGAACTATTACAATAACCGGCAACTGGGCCTCTGCCGACGGAAAAACAGACCTCATCAGCAATGGAACCTCTGTACAGTTCAATGGCATTAACCAAACCCTTACAGATAATGATTCGGATGAGGGAATTATTTTCAAAAACGTAACGTTCGGAAATACCGGGACCAAAACCTTACAAAGCGGCAGGTTCTCTGTTTCCAGTTCAGGATTACTAAGTATGTCGGGCAACGCAAAACTACAGGCAAACGGCAATTTATATATTCTTTCGAATGAAACCGGTTCTGGAAATATCGGGCCGCTAAGCGGCGGAGCAGATATTACCGGAGATGTAAATATTCAAACCTTTATTACCGGCAGCGACGATATTAATCGCGGAACCCGCACCATTTCTTCTCCGATAAATGATAGCGGACTCTCTAAAAAGACCTTTCAGCAATTAAAAGACTATATTATTATTACAGGGCCGGGTAATACCGTCAACGGCTTTGATTATGGAGGCTTAAAAGCGCCAAACGCAGTTACCTTACAAACGTATAACGAGCCGGCCTATAGCGGAGCAGCAATATACTCCCCGGTTCCGTCAATCGCACAGCCTGCGGTACCGGGCAAAGGTTATTTTATCCATTTCAGAGGCAACAGAGAGGCTTTTGCAAGTAAACTAAACGCACCGTATGCTACACCAGAAGATGTTGTGGTAACGTATACCGGTCCGCTTAACAAGAACAACATTAGCCTGCCGCTTACCAATACTCATAACCTGGCGCCGGAATTCCCGACAGATGATGTCTATAACGGTTATAACCTGGTTGGAAATCCATACGCATCGGCTATAGACTGGGCGACTGTTCTTGCTAATTCGAGTAACCTCGACAATATGGTAGTCGTTATAAAACCTGGCGGCGGTACCGCTACCTATATTAACGGTGAATCGAATGGAGGCGCTTCGCGTTATATACAGAGCGGATTGGGCTTTTATGTAAAAGTAAAAAACACAGAAAACACCGGAAGCATAACCTTTACGGAAAGCAGTAAAGTGGGCGCGGCTACTGCGGCTACTCCTTCCCGTCTCTTGAGTAGCCCTCAAAATAGTGATTTCCTTGGCGCCTCATCACAAAAGATATCCAATGCGGGCAATGAAAAATCGCGTATCCGTATAAACATACTGGACGACAAAAGCGAGGATGAAACCACCATCGTATTTAAGTCCGGATATTCTGCCAATGCTGAAGACGATGCAGCATATTTCTCGGGCAGTACGGTAAGCCTGGGATCTGTTTCGGCAGACGGACATACACTTGCCGTCAATTTCATGCCTGATATTAATGAGGTATCTGAACTTAAGCTCTGGATGAATGCCTCCGAATCCAAAAATGCCAGGCTCTTTTTTCCGGAAATATCGGGTAAAAACCATACCATAGTATTACAGGACAATTTTCTGCATACACTTACTGAAATAAAGAGTCAAACCGCTTATGATTTCTATATCGACAAAAGCATTGCAGAAAGCTACGGCTCGGGCAGATTTAAGTTATTGATAGAACCAGCTAAGGCGGCTCCTCTGCGAATTTTAAACTTCACTGCGAAAAGAACCGAAAATAATACCGCAGAATTAAACTGGACAAGCAGCGACCTCTCAGATATTGCTTCCTTTGAAGTAGAGCGGTCGGCTGGATTAAGCAATTTTATCTCTATTAAGCAGCTCGATATTAGCGCTGAACCAGATAATAGTACGTACAAACATATTGATATAAGCCCTTTAAACGGTTCGAACTATTATCGCCTGAAACAGACAGATAAAAGAGGTAATATCCTTTACTCCAATTTACAATCAGTTAGCATTTATCTGCCCGCTGATAAAAAAATAACGGTTTATCCTAATCCGGCCCAGGATGAAACCACCATACTGTTCGAAAATTATGATTTAGCTTCTTTAATTACGGTATACGATTTATCCGGACGGAAAGTAATTGAAGCGACCAATCAAACAGGAAACAGCAGTATAAAGCTTAATACAGCCGCTTTACATGCCGGCATTTATGTTCTGGAAATACGAGCGCTTAAAACCGGGGAACTTATCAGCACTACTAAACTTATCAGGCAATAATGATTAAGAGGGTTTTGTTTAAATTCTTAAAAGCTTATCTCCTGATTTGTCTTTTTGTGGGATGTTCGCTTCGGTCCATGGCAGACTGCGGCATTACCATTAATCCCGAAGATTGCTTTCAGGATCCGGATAATCCGGAAGACACCCCTTTAGATTCGGGGGTAGTATTCCTGGTAATTGCCGGTATGGCTTTTAGTATTGTTGCTATTAAGAAAAATAAGATGGAGGTTACAGAGAAGAGTGTTTAAGATAAGAGTGAATAGAGGCTATACTAATGCGCCGGCTGATGAAACTGAAACAAGACAGCTTTAATAAATAATCTTTTTCAGGATATATTTTTCAGACAGGGCTCCAAGTACTTTTGATCCATCAGCATTCAGCTGACTAAGATTATTTGTTCCGATAAAATATCGGCTCGAATCGTCCAAAGTAACTATTTTGCCATCCGTATCCCATTTTATAATCCCTTTTTCTTCAAACACTGTTGAATCTTTGCCCAGATAAGCTGTTTTCTTCAGAAAAGAGCTGTCCTTATTTAAAGTAATTTCAGTCTTTATACCCGCGCAATCTGCGCAGGGCAATACTCCCTCATAAGTTCCGCTCCAGCTTAATGAACTAACCTTATCATCAACCTTAACAGTATTTACTGCAAGCTCTTTTGCATCTGATACTACTTTACCAGACTGAACGCATCCGCTTATCAGAAATAGTATTGAAACTCTTAAAAGTATGGTTTTCATTCGTATAAAATAATAAAGCAGCATAAGTCCAATGTCATTAGTTAAGCGGTTGGTGGGAACACCAACCGCGGATTTGGGACACCAACCGCGAGTTCCTTCCTGTGCTGGTGTTCTCACCGGTACATCAAAAACAGCACAAGTCCTGGCAGGTTTTGTCTTTCTCATTTTATAAAGAGAAAGATTCAACTCCTATCATATAGCGCAATATCAGCTATTCATTTATGGCTTTAACACCAGGTAATTCTTTACCTTCCATATACTCAAGCAATGCACCTCCACCGGTCGATACATAACTTACCTGATCCTCAAAACCGAATTTTGCAACTGCAGCAGCAGAATCTCCACCACCAATAAGTGAAAAGGCACCTTTTTCAGTCGCTTCCACAACCGCTTCAGCTACTGCCTTCGTTCCTGCTTCAAACTTTTCCATTTCGAACACTCCCATAGGGCCGTTCCATAAAATAGTTTTAGAAGAGGCAACAACTTCTTTATATTGTTTAATTGCATCAGGGCCAATATCCAATCCCATCCAACCCTCTTTAATATTATCGTTATTTGCAGCATCGGTATTTGCATCGGCAGAAAACGCATCTGCAATAACAGAATCTGTTGGCAAATACAGTTTTACACCTTTTGCCTTTGCCTTTTCGATGAGCTCTAAAGCCAAATCAAGCTTATCCGATTCTACTAAAGAATTACCAATATTTCCGCCTTGCGCTTTCGCGAAAGTATAGGCCATACCCCCGCCTATTAACAGGTTATCTACTTTATCCAGCAGTTTCTCAATAAGAAGAATTTTATCCGAAACCTTTGCACCACCCATAATTGCAGTAAAGGGCCTTTCAGGGTTATTCAATACTCTTTCGGCATTTGCCAGCTCTCCGGCCATTAAATATCCGAAATATTTTGCATCCGGGAAAAACCGGGCAATAACTGCTGTAGAAGCATGCGCACGATGTGCCGTTCCGAAAGCATCATTCACATAAACATCACCAAGTTTACTCAACTTTTCAGCGAAAGCCTTATCCCCTTTTTCCTCTTCCTTGTAAAAACGAAGGTTTTCAAGCAATAAAACATCCCCGCTTTTTAAAGCTGCGGCTTTATCGACTGCCTCTTGTCCTATACAATCATCCGCAAAAGCAACCTCGCGGTTTAAAGCCTGGGACAAATGCTTTACGATGTGCCTCAAAGAATATTTATCTGTCGGACCATCTTTCGGGCGGCCTAAATGCGACATTAATATTACCGAACCGCCATCTTTTAAAATTTTGTTAATCGTTGGCAAAGCACCCTGGATACGGTTATCGTCTGTTATATTGAAATTCTCATCAAGGGGCACATTAAAATCTACACGTATCAGTGCTTTCTTTCCAGAGAAGCTTAAGTCATCAATTGTTTTCATCGTTATAATTATTTATTAAAAATGAACAGAAGAATATATTCTATTCTTTGCGGTAAAACTACAGAGATTTGATTTAATATAAAAGTGTAATAATCACACTAAGAGATGACGGGAGTCAAAAGAGCGTGAATAAGGAATTATGAGTTCTGGATGTGAGTTATAAACGTATTTGTCTCCGCAACTGGGGAAGGATAGCGCTATCTGGTGCTTTATGTACGCTTTATCTGTGCTTTATCTATGCAGTATACGGCCAGTATAATAATAGGTACGATTGTCTCGTCGTATGCTACAATAAATTATTCAAAACTGGTCCAATTTCCTGCCTGAGGGATATAATCGATGGGCGATCTATCCCCTTAACCGGGCAATCTTCTCAATCAAATCCGCCAAGCGGCTGGAATAACCGTATTCATTATCGTACCAGCCCACAACCTTTGTAATTCCGCCCACCACAGATGTAAGCAGGGAATCGAAAACACAGGAATGCGGATTTCCAAGGATGTCTACCGATACAATCGGGTCCTCTGTATACTCAACGATATCTTTAAAAAAGGTTTCGGAAGCTATTTTAAAAGCAGCATTTATTTCATCGACAGCAGGTTGCTTCTTTAAGGTACAGGTAAAATCTGTCAGGGAACCGTTTAATACAGGCACCCGGATTCCGGCACCACCCAACTTTCCTTCCAGTGCAGGAAAGATGCTGGTTATTGCTTTAGCCGCACCGGTAGTGGTGGGAATAATAGATGAGGAAGCAGCCCTGGCGCGGCGCAAATCTTTATGAGGTGCATCGTGCAGGTTCTGATCGCCGGTCATAGAGTGTATCGTGGTAATATATCCGTTCACAATACCCCAGTTATCTTCCAGCACTTTAATCATCGGCGCTATATTATTGGTGGTACAGGAGGCATTGGATAATATAGGCGATGAAAAATCAATATCCTGTTCATTTACTCCTAACACAACCATTGGAATATCTTTATCGCCTGCCGGAGCAGAAATAAGTACTTGCTTAGCACCGGCACCCAAATGCAGCCGGGCTTTTTCTTTGGTACTGAATTTACCCGTGGACTCAATTACCAGATCAACATCTAAGTCTCTCCAGGGAAGCTTAGCAGGGTCTGCTTCTGCAAAAACAGGAATACTCCTATTATTTATAATTAAAGCATTATTACCGGCGCTTACCGAAAAACCGGCTCCCCCATGTACCGAATCATACTTTACCAGATGAGCCAGGGTGGCCGCATCGGTTAAATCGTTAATGGCTATTACTTCTATATTTTTACGTTCCCGGAGAATCCGGAGTACGGTTCTTCCTATCCTGCCAAATCCGTTAATCGCTACTCTCATATCTTTTAAAAGGATACAAAGTTAATGATTTTGAACGTTTGAAGCGCTTGAAAATCCAACCTCTGAAATAAGACAGGCTCTGATGAAAGCCTGGTTATACAGAAACTATTCCTCTCCTTAGCCGTTATATCAGAAAAAAGCCATGATTAACAATCAAAGTGATAAACCGGAAGAACTGGAGCCGAAAGACTCCAAACGGAAAGCTGTTAAACATCCGCAAGATGATGAGGAGGCTGTGGTAAAACCAGAAGACAGAGTTTACCATGAACAGGATGAGGATTTTGGGAATATAGCAAAGCGGAAAGAGCAGGGGGAACAGCCGGTATTGCCGGTTAAGGAAGAGCCTGAAGAGTGATTAATTTAGGGGCGATATATTCGAGGGTATTGTACATACGCGTTTTTGCCGGCAGGAGGTACTCGCAATGGATTGACTTTTCAATACCAGACGCATTAAGGTTCCTGCCTTCGCAGGAATGACGGGCTGAGTGTTTCGTCATTGCCAGCTTGAAGGTACTCGTAATGGATTGACTTTTCAATACCAGACGCATTAAGGTTCCTGCCTTCGCAGG